>Ga0074193_1000267_pt1 | contig 95423 bp, 73 predicted proteins | sample EPASupsiteHSE605_FD_64523 | JGI IMG/M metagenome (GOLD analysis project Ga0074193, IMG submission 64523) | Bioremediated contaminated groundwater from EPA Superfund site, New Mexico - Sample HSE6-05 | ecosystem: Environmental > Aquatic > Deep subsurface > Groundwater > Contaminated ... | reverse complement strand
CGCTTCATGTTTTCACCTGCCAAGTGAGTTTTCAGGACAGGCGGATATTGCAATATTTTTACTGAAATTTCAAAATGTTGATTTTAATTATACGCTAATTTTATAGATGTTTTTTCACTGAACCAGGCAAAAGAAAGGGCAGCCCGGCCACTGAGACTACCCCGGTCGCCGAGCCGCGAAACCGGCGGGGCAAAAACTCGCTGCGCTCAAACAGTTTGCCCCTTCGTCCGGTTCCGCACCCCACCGCCCGGCTCAGCGGCAAGGGCCCCCACCGTCCCCGAACACACCTCTTTCTTCATGCCGATCTCTTGCCGGGGCAAGCATTCATTCACTTTGGTCAGCTTTCTCAATAAGCGAGGCCCATAATCGTGACCAGCCCACGATTATTCACAAATGGTTGCAGGCAGAGAAAAATCGATAGGCAAACTCAGCCGCCGATGCGCGACATCCGGCCGTGACAGTCGGAGCCGGTGCGCTGCATCCGCTCCTCCAGTTGGTGGCCGCGCGGTTTGTTGCGAATGGCGGTGAGCATGGCTTCGCGGATGGATTCGTCGGTGGGTTGATTGCGCAGCACCGAGCGGAGGTCGACCTCCTCGTCGTGGAGCAGGCAAGAACGCAGCGCGCCCGCCGAGGTCAGGCGCAATCGGTTGCAACGGTTGCAGAAATGATGACTGAGCGGGCTGATGAAGCCCAGCGAGCCAGCCGCGTCCGCGCCCAGCCGGAACACCTTGGCCGGGCCGTCGTTGCGGCCCTTTTCCAGGGGAATCAATTCACCCAGGGTGGCGATGCGGGCCATGATTTCGTCGCTGCTGATGTAGGTGTCGGCGTTCCAGCGGCTGGAGGCGCCGATGGGCATAAATTCGATGAATCGCACCTGCAGCGGCAACCGTTGCGACATCCGGGCAAAATCAAGGATCTCGTCGTCGTTGATGTGACGCATGGCCACCATGTTGAGCTTCACCGGCGAAAATCCCAGGTCCAGCACGGTTTCAATTCCCCGCCAGACCGCGTCAAAACAGTCCGCCCCGGTGATCTCAGCCACCCGCTTCGGCAAGAGCGAATCAAGGCTGATGTTGACCTTGGTCACCCCGGCGTCGAGCAGTTCCTGGGCATGCTGGGCCAGCAGCACGCCGTTGGTGGTGATGCGGACGTCGCCTAAACCCTCAATCCGGGTCAGTTCCCGGATAAAGCCCATCACATTGCGCCGCACCAGGGGTTCGCCGCCGGTGAGCCGCACCTTGGTGATGCCCATGGCCACCGCCACCCGCACCACCCGCAGCAGCTCCTCGTAGGTCAGCAATTCGTCGTGCTGCAGCTTGGACAAACAGCCGGCGGACTCGTCCTCGGTGACGCAGTACATGCACTTCAGGTTGCAGCGATCAGTCAGGCTGAGACGCAAATAGGAAATGGAACGAGAAAATAAATCGGTGAGGCCATTTCCAACAGGCGGAAAACTGGAATTTTCTTGTATCATTGTGTATGTTGCTCGCGACAGAGATGAGGTTGCCTTCGGAATTCGGGCGAAAAGCAACCAGCGACTGACGCCTACAGATACCACCGAAGAGGACTGATTGCAACCGGCGGCCCATGCTCATCCTTGCTATTGAAAGCTCCTGCGACGATACGGCGGCGGCCGTCCTGGAACCCGAGAACCGGGTCCTTTCTTCGATCATCAGCAGCCAGAACGAAATTCACGCCCGGTTCGGCGGCATTGTTCCGGAACTGGCCTCGCGTCGTCACATCGAAATGATCCGCCCGGTGGTTGACCAGGCCCTGAGCGAGGCCAAGGTCAGGCTCGACGAGATTGATCTCATCGCCGCCACCCAGGGGCCAGGGCTGGTCGGTTCGCTGCTGGTGGGCTTTACCTTTGCCAAATCTCTGGCCCTGGTGCGCGGCCTGCCCTGCGTCGGGGTCGACCACATGGTCGGGCATCTCCTTTCCTGTCTGCTCGAACCCGAGCCGCCCGATTTCCCCTACACCGCCCTGATCGTCTCCGGCGGCAACACCTCGCTGTTTGCGGTCAACGATCCGGTCACCTTCACCCGGCTTGGCCGCACCCGCGACGACGCGGCCGGCGAAGCCTTTGACAAGGTGGCCAAGCTGCTGGGCCTGGGCTATCCCGGAGGCCCGGTGATCAGCCGACTGGCCGCCGACGGCAACCCCAAGGCTATCGCCTTTCCCCGCGCCCGTTTGGGCGAACACAGCCTTGATTTCAGCTTCAGCGGCCTCAAAACCTCGGTGGCCAGCTACGTGGCCAACCAACGCCGGGCAGGCCAGACCATCGCCGTGGCCGACGTCTGCGCCTCGTTTCAGGAAGCGGTGGTCGAAGTTCTGGTCGACAAGACCTTGGCCGCAGCCCGGCAGACCGGCCACCAACGCGTGGTCATCGGCGGCGGCGTGGCGGCCAACCCCCGACTGCGAACCGTGCTTGGCGAGCGCTGCGCGACAATGGGGCTACAGCTGTTCATGCCCTCGCCAGTGTTCTGCACCGACAACGCCGCCATGATCGCGGCGGCCGGCTATTACCAATTCCTCGGCGGTCGGCTGCTTGCCGCCGACGCCGACGCCTATTCCCGTTCACCGCTCAATTAACCCCCTATGACCCACGAAAAAACCAAAAAGTTCCTCAAGCGCCAGGGCCTGGCTCCCCATAAAAAATTGGGCCAGAATTTTCTGGTGCACGAACGCACGCCCAAGCGGATCGTTGATCTCGCCGGGCTGCAGCCCGAGGATCGGGTGATCGAGGTGGGCGTGGGTCTAGGCGCCCTCACCCGACCGCTGGCTGCAGCGGCCGCCAAGGTCATCGGCCTGGAAGCGGATTCGGGCATCATCCGCCTTCATCAGGAGCAACGGGATCTGCCCGCCAATGTCGAGCTGGTCCACGCCGATGTGCTCAAGGTTGATTTCGCCTCCCTGATCGGGCCGGGCGAGCGCCTGAAAATCGTTGCCAACCTGCCCTATTCGATCTCGACCCCCTTCCTTTTTCGCCTGATCGACCATGCCCATCTGATGGATTTTGCTGTGATCATGCTGCAAAAAGAGGTGGCCCGTCGGCTGATGGCCGGCCCCAACAGCAAGGAATACGGCGCGCCCACGGTGCTGCTCGCCAGCTGCGCGGAGATCAGGTCGCTGCTTGCGGTCAATCCGGCGGAATTCCATCCCCGGCCCAAGGTCGATTCCCTGGTGGTGCGGATCGGTTTTCATCCACAGCCGGCGCGGGTGCAAGCCCTGGGTGATTTTGACCGCAAGCTGTTTTCTCGGATTGTGCACGCCGCCTTTGGCCAGCGCCGCAAGACCCTGCTCAACGGGTTGGACGGCGCGACCCGGATTCCCGATAAAAAAATGCTGGCCGAGGTCATCGAGTCGGCCGGCATCGCCCCGTCAACCCGGGCGGAAACCCTTGAATTGGAACAGTTTGTCCATTTGACCCGTGTAATCGACAAGGTCCTCTCTTCACTCCCCCAAAAAGCCGAGATACATCAGGAACCATGACCATGAGCGAACAGAAAGCCGCCCCGCCCCAGATCAGTCCCTATGTTTTCCCCGTCCTCCTGGCTGGTTTTGGCCTCTGGTGTTTCTACGACGGCTGGATCTCGGCGGACCCGGAAATGATGAAACATCAGCTGTTCAATCGCATTGCCAGCGGCGTTTTGCTGCTCTGGGCGGTGATCGACTTTATTCGCACCCACAAGCGGGAAAAGGCCTACGCAGCCGAGCAACACGATGCGGCGGAGCAAACTCCGCAGCAGCCTGAAGCCTGAGCTTGGCTTAAGAGCAGCGCCATGGTCGCCAACCGCCAACTGATTCTGCCCTATGCCGCCCCCTACCTGGCCTATGTAGGGATCGCCTCCATTCCCTCGACTTATCTGTCCACGGAACTCGGCTACCTGCTCCGACTGATCGCCGTTCCCTTGCTGCTGGCCTGGGCCTGGCGTTGGTACTGCCCGCTGCGGGGGCCGCGATCCGTGCGCGGCTCGGTCGGCGTTGGCGCGGTCGCCGGTCTGGTGGGGCTGGCGGTCTGGATTGCCTTGCTGACGCCCTTTGCCGCGCCCGCCGAAGCTCAGCATTGGACCTCCCAGGCCTTTCTCCTCCGGTTGCTCAGCGCCGGTCTGGTGGTGCCCATCTTTGAGGAATTGATGATGCGAGGGTTCATTTTCCGCCTGGCCCTGCAATGGGACAAGGCCCGGAAAGGCGGCGAGCCCGATCCGCTGCACACTGCGCTCGACCAACGCTCGGTGAGCGAGGTCTCCCCCGGGGCCTGGTCCTGGGCGGCGGTGGGCATCTCCATCCTGGCCTTCACCTCTGGTCACGCCGTGCACGAATGGCCCGCCGCCTTGGCCTATGGGCTGCTCATGGCCGGGTTGTGGATCAACCGGAAGGATCTGATCGCCTGCATCACCGCCCATGCGGTCACCAACATCGCCCTGGCCTGCTTTGTCTACGCCACCGGTTTCTGGCAGTATTGGTAAAACACCGTCCAAGGCGGCTCGCTTTGCCGCCTCATCAAGGATGCGGCCCAGCCCCACGACAACCACCCACTTTGGAGAATTTCTGCGGCCCTATGAGTCTGAAACGCACCGCTCGCTTTTACTTTATCCGCTTTAAACGATTGCAGGGTTCAAGCCGCTCGCTGGCCATGGGCTCGGCGATTGGGGCCGCTGTCGGCGTCACGCCCACCCTGCCTCTGCACAACGTCATTATCCTGGCGATCACCCTGCCCCTGCGCGTCAATCCCATTGCCGGCATCCTCGCCGCCAACGTGGTCAGCAATCCGCTCACCTTTGTGCCCCAATACTACCTGGCCTGGAAAATCGGCGACTTTTTCCTGCCGGGCCGGCTCAGCTGGGAGAAAATCCTGAGCACGCTCAACCTGATCAAGACCGAGGGCATCATGGACAGCCTCCATGTCCTCCGCGCCATGGGCTGGGACGCGCTGCTGGTGATGCTGACCGGCGGCCTGACGCTGGCCGTGCCCACTGGCTTGCTCACCTATGTGCTGGTCTTTCGTTTTTTTGCCAGGGTTCGGGAAAAACGGCGGCAAAAACACCTGCTCAACCACAAAAGCCCCTGAACGGACGGCATGCACAACTTCGTGTTCCACAACCCGACCAAGGTGCTGTTCGGCCGCGATACTATTCCCGCCATCGGCCCGGAAACTAAGGCCTGGGGCGGCAAGGCGCTGCTGGTCTACGGCCAGGGCAGCGTCAAGCGCAACGGGGTTTACGAGCAGGTGATCGCCAGCCTGCGGGAAGCCGGGGTCGAGTGGATCGAACACGGCGGGGTGTGTTCCAACCCCCTGCTCTCCCATGTGCGCGAGGGCGTCCGACTGGCCAAGGCCCACCGCATTGAGACGATTGTCGCCGTGGGCGGCGGCTCGGTGATCGACGCGGCCAAGGCCGTTGCCGCCGGGGCCGTTGTGGAGCACGACGTGTGGAAATTCTTCACCGGCAAAAAGGGGGTCAAGGCCACCCTGCCGGTGACCACCGTGCTTACTCTGGCAGCCTCGGGCTCGGAGATGAATTCGGGCATGGTGCTCACCAACGACGAGACCCGCGAAAAATTCGGGTTTGGTCATCGCCTCCTTTTCACCAAGGTTTCGATCCTGGACCCGGAAACCACCTTCACCGTGCCGCCGGAGTACACGACCTACGGCGCGGTGGACGCCATCAGCCATGTCCTTGAGTTCTACCTGACCGCAAGCGACCCGGACACCCCGGTGCAGGACCGGCTGATGGAAGGCTTGATCGAAAACGCCATGGCCGCCTGCGAACGCTGCCTGATTGATCCCCGCGACTACAACGGCCGCGCCAACCTGATGTGGACCGCCACCTTGGCCCTCAACGGCCTGACCGGAGCCGGACTGGGCCGGGTCGGTTTTCCCATGCACCTGATCGAGCACTCGCTCAGCGCCCTCTACGACGTGCCCCACGGAGCCGGACTGGCCGTGGTCATGCTCGGTTGGCTGCGCGCCCACCGCCAGGTCTCGGCCGAGCGGATCGCCGGGTTGGGACGACGGATTTTTCGGATCGTCGACCAAGATCCCGAGGCCGCGGCCGATCAGACCATCACCTGTCTGCAGGCATGGCTGCAGAGCGTCAAGGCCCCGATCACCCTGGACCAACTGGGGATTCCGGTCGACGACATCCCGACCATCGCCGCCAACGCCAAGGGACTGGCGCGCATCTGGCGGTTGCAGGAATACACCCCGGAACGGATTGCCGCCGTCCTCCAGCTCTGCCGTTGACCGGCCCTGGGCGGCGGCGCCCCTGCCAGGGTCAGGTGAAAAATCGTTCTTTCTCCATGACATTCAACGGTTGATGCTGTAAATTGATGCAGTTTTGCAACCATTGATCCCTCAAGAGGCTCAAATCACACGATGAAGCGCGAAATCCCTGCCGGGCGGGCTGTTCCGGCGGATTGGCTGAGCAATTTCGACCGATACCTGATCAGCGAAGGAACGCACGAACGGGCCTATGAAAAACTGGGGGCCCATCTGGCGCGTTTCGACGGCGTCGACGGCGTGGTCTTTGCCGTCTGGGCGCCCAACGCCCGCCAGGTTGCGGTGGTCGGCGATTTCAACGACTGGAATTCCGGCCTCCATCCCATGCATTCCTCGAATGCCGGCATCTGGACCCTGTTCATTCCCGGCCTGAGCGAGTTCTGCGTCTACAAATACCGCATCACCGCTCAAAATCACGAACAGTTCGACAAGGCCGACCCCTTTGGTTTTGCCATGGAGGAACGGCCGCGCACCGGTTCGGTGGTGGCCGACCTTGCCCGCCACCAATGGCGGGACGAGGCATGGATCGCCGACCGGCCCCGCCGGCAGAGCCTGGACGCCCCCATCTCCATCTACGAGGTGCATCTCGGCTCCTGGCGCCGGGAAACAGACCCCGACTGGGGCCAGCGCTACCTCTCCTACCGGGAACTGGCCGCCACCCTCATCCCCTACGTCAAGGAGATGGGCTACACCCACATCGAATTGCTGCCCATTGCCGAATATCCCTTTGACGGCTCCTGGGGCTATCAGGTGCTGGGCTTTTTTGCCCCGACCTCCCGCTTTGGCTCCCCCGAAGATTTCATGTTCTTTGTTGACGAGTGCCACGCCGCCGGCCTGGGGGTGATTCTCGACTGGGTGCCGGCCCATTTCCCCAAGGACGGCGCCGGCCTCAACCTGTTCGACGGCACCCAACTGTACGCCCACGCCAATCCCCTCCAGGGCGAGCACCAGGATTGGGGCACCCTGATTTTCAATTACAGCCGCAACGAAGTCCGCGCCTTTCTCATCTCCAACGCCCTATTCTGGATCGATAAATACCATATCGACGGCCTCCGGGTCGATGCGGTCGCCTCCATGCTCTACCTCGATTACTCGCGGGAAGCAGGGCAATGGGTGCCCAACGAACACGGCGGCCGAGAGAATCTGGCCGCGATCAGTTTTCTGCGCAAGGTCAACGAGGTGCTGCACGGCATCTTCCCCGGCGTGCTCACCATTGCCGAGGAATCGACCTCCTGGCCGATGGTCAGTCGCCCCACCTACCTCGGCGGCCTGGGCTTCAGTCTCAAATGGAACATGGGCTGGATGCACGACACCCTAAGCTACATGGGCAAGGATCCCTTGTTCCGCCGGTTTCACCACCACCAGATGACCTTTGGCATGCTCTATGCCTTTCACGAAAATTTTGTCCTGCCGATCAGCCACGACGAGGTGGTGCACGGCAAAGGTTCGCTGCTGGGCAAGATGAGCGGCGACGAATGGCAAAAATTCGCCAACCTGCGCGCCTACCTGAGCTTCATGTGGGGGTACTCCGGCAAGAAGCTGCTGTTCATGGGCTGCGAATTCGGCCAATGGCAGGAATGGAACCACGACACCGGCCTGGAATGGCAGGCCCTGGACGCTCCCCGCCACCAGGGGATGCAACGGCTGGTGCGCGATCTCAACCAGGTCTATCGGCACGAACCGGCTCTGCATGAGGTTGATTTTGACTGGAGCGGCTTCCAGTGGATCGACGCCAACGACTCCGACAACTCGGTGCTGAGCTTCGTCCGCTACGCCAAGGATCCCGCGGACTTTGTGGTCGTGGTCTGCAACCTGACCCCGGTTGTTCGCCAGGGGTATTGCATCGGCGTGCCCAAGGCCGGGCCATACCGGGAGTTGATCAATTCCGATCTGGAAATTTACGGCGGCAGCGGCGTTGGCAACGGTTCTGTCGCTGCCCTCAACCAGCCCTGTCACGCCTTTGGCGCCGCCCTGTCCCTGACGCTGCCGCCGCTGGCCGCGCTGATCCTGCAACCTTGTCCATAACGCTGCGTTCCGTTTCCCATAGATGACCTCAACCACATCACACACATTATGAAAATCCGTCTGATCCTACTCTCCATTGTCGGTGTTGCGGCATACATCGTGCTCGCCAACTTTAACAGCAAGATGATCAAGGAGGCCTCGGCGCCCGAGGAACACCGCCAGGCGGCGGCCTCGCAACCGCATCCGGCCGCCCCCACCGCCGTCGCCAAACCGGAGCCGGCGCACGTTGCCCCAGCCCCACAGCCGGAACCGGTTGCCGCTCCGGCCAAACCCGCTCAGGAGCCGCCGGCAGGCAAACAGCCTGAAGCCGCCAAGGAATCGACTCCGGAACCGGCCCCGGTGCAGTTGACGGTGCAGCCGCAGGCTGCCAATACGGATGAATTGCTGGCGCTGCAGGCGGAAATAGCCCGCCGGGATCAACAGATTCGCCAGTTGCTCGAGGCCCAGGAATCCCTTGCCGGCAAGTACCAGCAGATGCTGGCCCAGAGCGAGTCGGGTTCGACAGACGCCGCCGCCAAAGCTCAGGCCTTGCAGGAGAGCGGCGAACAACTCAAGGCGCTGAACGCCGACAAAGCGCTTCTGGCCGACGAACTGGCCGCCGCGCGCACCGCCATGGCCCAACTCAACCAGGCCCTAGCCCAATTAAAGGCCGGCGAGAGCGAAAACCAACAGCTCCTCAAGGAAAAGGAGGCCCTGCTGGCAAACGCGCAGCAGCAGGTCCGGGAACGACTTGCCGAGACCGAGACGCTGAAAACGCAGTTGGATGAAGCCGCAGGACGGCTGCAGGCCGCCAAGGCCGAGCAGGACAAGGCCCAGCAATTCATCGAACAAAAAGAGGCCTTAGTGCAGAGCCTGCAGCAACAGGTTCAGGAGCAAGGCGGCGCAACCGACAAACTCAAAGCGCAGTTGCTTGAAAACGACAACCAACTGCAAATCGCCAAGGCCGAACAGGGCAAGGCCCAGCAATTCATCAAGGAAAAAGAAGCCCTGGTGCAGAGCCTGCAGCAACAGATTCAGGAGCAAGGCAGCGCAACCGACAAACTCAAGGCGCAGTTGCTTGAAAACAACAACCAACTGCAAACCGCCAAGGCTGAACTGGCTGGCGCGCAGAGCAAGGCCGACGCTCTGACCCAGGCGGCGCTGGAAAAAGAACAGCAGGTCGCTGCCCTGGAAGCGCAGAAAAAAGCCCAGGAAACAGCCCTGCAGGAAAAATCTGCCGCCCTCAACGACGCCATCCACACCATTCAGGCGCTCAAACAGGAGGTGGCGGCGCTGCCCCAGGCCGTGGCCACGGTGCAAAATCTGTTGGATGAACGCAACAAGGAGTTCGAGCAACTCAAAAATGAGTCGACCGCCCGCATTGAGGAGTTGACCAAGCAGGCCGCTGATCTGGGCAAGGCCGACGAGCAATCCGCCCAGGCTCTGAACGCCGCGAAGAGCGAGGCGGCCGCAGCCCAGCAAAAGGTTGCGGAGCTTGAGGCTGCGCAGGCGCCGCTCCAGGCGGCTTTGGCTGAAGCCGAGAACAAACTGGCGGCCGCCTTGGAAAGCAAGAACACGCTGCAGAATCAGCTCAACGACAAGGAGGCTGCGGTCAGCGGTTCGCAGGCCCAGTTGAACGAACTCAGCGCCAAGGTTGCCGCGCTCAACGATGAAAAGCTCGGACTGGCGAGCCAGTTGGAAGCCATGCAGACGGATCAGAAAAGCCTGCTGGCCGTCAAGGCCTCCTTTGACGAGCAAGCTGCGGCCCTCGCCGCAGCCGAGGGCAAGTTGCAGGCCATGGCCGCCCTCCAGGCCAAAAACGAAGAGTTGACCAAGACCCTGGAAGAAAAAACCGCCGCCCTGGCCGAGGCCGCCAAGCAAGCCGATGCATTGACCGCGCTGCAGACCAAATTCAATGAAGTGTCCGCGCAGGCCGACGCCAGCGTCGCCGCAGGCAAACAGCTGGAAACCGAGAAATCTGATCTGGCTGGCCAGTTGGCTGCGGCCCAGGCTAAGGTGCAGGAGATCGACGGGCTGAAGAAAGCCCTGGATGAAAAGAGCAACGCCCTGGCGCTGACCGAGTCCAAGCTCAAGGAGCTGGCCGGCGTCGGAGCGCAGATGGCCGCTTTGGAAGCCAAACTGACCGAGACCCAGACCGCCAAGCAGGCGCTCGAGCAACGGGCGACAACCACCGAGGCCTCCTTGAAAAGCCAGGGTGAGTCGCTGGCCGCAGCCAACGGCAAGCTCAAGGGGTTGGAGAGCGAACTCGCCGCCGCCAAAAATCAGGTTAAGGAGCTGATGGACAAAAACCATCTGCAGCAGCAACAGGATCTCATCCCTAACCTTAACCAGCAGATCGCCACCCTGCGCGACCAGGTCGCTCAGCTGGAGACCGCCTCAAGTCTGACGGAAAAGAACGCGGCTGAGGCCGCCGCAGCGGCCAAAACCCTGCAGGCGGAAAAAGAGGCGCTGCAGCAGGCGCTCAACGCCAGCCAAACCACTGTCGGCGACCTGCAGAAACAACTGGAGCAGGCTAAACCGCAGCAGCCCGCAGCGCCGACCCAGCCGACGGCCGCAGCCCCAAACGCTGCCGCCCCGGCGCCTGCGGATCACGACAAGGACGGCGTTGCCGACGCGATGGATCTCTGCGCCAACTCCGCGGCCGGCAGCTCGGTCAACGGCTTGGGATGCCCGGCGGGCAAAGGGATCATCCTTGAGGGGGTCAATTTCAAATCCGGCACGGCCGTGCTCGCGCCGGAATCGCAGAAAAAACTCGACGCCGTCGCCGCTGCCCTGGCCCAGGCGCCGCAGCTGAATATTGAAGTGGCCGGCTACACCGATGCCGCCGGCGACCCTCAACGCAATCTGGAACTGAGCGCCCAGCGTTCCCAGGCCGTGGTCAAATACCTGAGCGGCAAAGGGGTGACCAGCACGCTTACCGCCAAAGGCTACGGCAAGGAAAACCCCGTAGCCGACAACGCCACCGCAGCCGGCAAACAAAAGAACCGCAGGGTGGAGTTGCACCCGCTGGCGCCGTAAGCCGCGCGCCCATTGCGGCAATTACGGCCAACACACCAAACAAAAAGCCCCGCACTTGCAGAAGTGCGGGGCTTTTTTTATGGTCGAGCCCTTCGATGGAAAACATTGGCGGCGACCGACCAGTACAGCGGCGCCGTCCGAACCGCGCTTTGTCGGTTACATAAATTCGACCAGCACCAGGTTGATCAAACCCAGGAAAAAGCCCAAGATCGCGCCGAACAGGTTGATATATTTAAACTGTTCCTCCATGATCGACAACAGCAGCCGCTCCAGTTGCAGCAGATCAAGGGAATTGACTTTATCGGTCACCATCCGTTTGAGGTTGAGGGAATCGACCACCCCCGGCACCTCCTGCAGCAACATCCGGTTGGCGGCAAGAACGATGGAGTCGTTGACGGCGCGCCGAATGCCGTGGGGCACGAGGTTGTACAACATGCCAATGGGACGGGCCAGCAGGGCGTCGACCATGGACTTGAGCAGGTCGTTGACCAGCCGTTCAGTCTTGCCCGACCGGAACAGGGCGATGCACTCGCCCACCAGGGTCTCCCGAATCTTGGCGCCGTTGTCGCCTGGGAAAAACTGCCGGCCCAGATCGCCCAGCGACCGGCGACCGCCGTCCAGCAAATCCTCCATGCCGACATGGAGCAGGGCGCTCATGCCGATGCTGGTCCCCTCGCTCCTGAAGACCGCCAGCAACTGAACCGCGCAATCGCGGCAAATCGAATCCAGCCGCGCCTCGTCGACCCCGGCCAACAGCTCCGAGAGCGGCTTCTGGAGCAGACCGTCGACGCTCTCCACCAGCACCGCCGTCATTCGGCTCTGGACCTCGGGATTGCTCAGCCAGGCCGCCAGATCCTCTTCCTTTTCCTCCAGATAGGCAACCACCTTCTGCTCTAAGGTGTCGCGCTCGAGAAAGCCGCGGGCCATGGCCCCCACTGGGCCCATTGAATCAAGGAAGTGATCGACCCCGCCTAAAATGCCTTTGACCACCTGGGCGCGCAAGGTCGGTTCGGCCAACTGCGCCCCCAACCCTTGCAACAGCGAAGCGCCATGATCGCGAATCAGCCCCCTGACCAAATCCGCCAACTGCACCGGCGCCAGATCGCCGAGCGTGCGCCCCTTGGCTGCGGATTGTCGCAGGCTGGCGGCGAGATAGTCGCCCAGCCAGGCCTCGGTTTGACTGCTCTGCAACAGGTCCCGCAGCACTTCATCGACAAAGAGATAGACTTTCCGGCGGTTTTCCGGGGCCAGCAGGGCGTTGAGCTCGCGATCCGCCAGGGCCTCAAGGCGGCTGTCGATCGAGGCGGTCAGCTTCGCCTCAAAGGCGTCGCTGGCCAGGTAGCGGTTGACGCCTTCGCCCAACTGGTATTTCAAAGTGTTGACCCCGACCTTGAAATAGGCCTTGAAGCGCCGGGGAACGACCGTTGGCAGGGAACCGAGATCCTGTTTGAGGAACTCCTGAACCTTGCGGTCCACCAGGGCGGCCATGTGCTCCTGAAACGGCTCTTCGGAGATGGCGGCGCCGATGTCCTTGCTGGTCAGGAGATGACGCCCCACCATTTCGCCAATGTTCTCAGCCAGGGCGTAGCGCTTGGCCGGGATGACGCCGGGAGTCATGGGCACCTGGACGCCAAACAGATGCCAGGGCTCCAGAGGGCGAAACAGCATGCGGATGGCGATCTTGTTGGTCAGATAACCGATAAAGGCGCCGATGCACGGATGGGCCAGGGCGCTGAACAGGGAAGAATCAAAGGCAAGCACAGTGGTTGACCTGAAGGATGAATTATGAAAAGGAAAGCAGGGACACAAGTTCTTCGGGACGGCTGATCAGACGCCAGGCGCCGGCTTGGCGGAGTTCGTCGGCGCCGCGAAAGCCCCATAGCACGCCGACTGCGTCCATGCCGGCGGCCACCGCGGTGCGCATGTCAACAGCGGTGTCGCCGACGTAGAGAATTTCGGCGGGCCCCAGGCCGAGCCGGGCGGCAACTTCAAACGCCCCGGCCGGATCCGGCTTTTTCGCCACGCCGGGCCGTTGCCCCAAAAGCGGATCAAAGGGCCATTGCGGCAGCAACTGCTCCACGCAGAGTCGGGTAAAGGCGTCGGGTTTGTTGGACAGGATGGAGAGCCGTAGGTTTGCTGCGATCAACTGGTCCAGCATCGCCGGGACGCCCGCATAGGGCGCGCTGCGGTCATTCCAATTGTTGGCGTACTCGGTTTGAAAGGCCGCGACCGTGGCCGCAATGGTCTCGGGAGAGCGCAGCGACGCGGGCAGTATCCGTTCCGCCAGGACAGTGATGCCGTCGCCGACAAAATATCGATAGGCGTCCACCGGATGCACCGGCAGCCCCCGGGCGGCGAGAACGCGGTTGGCCGCCGCAGCCAGGTCGTCCAGGGTGTCGAGCAGGGTTCCATCCAGATCAAACAGCACAGCCTTGTAACCCACAACCTTTCTCCTTTTCTTCATAATCTTGCCGAATGCCTCCAACGCCTCCGCCGCCCCACCCTGACGCGGCCGGCCAACTATACCCAGGCGCGCCGTGAGGAGCAAACCCTTTTATGGTCGCGCCGGCCCTGAAAAAACGCGCTGCTCCAGCCAGAGTCGGCTTTTCTCATATACAAGCAGGCAAGAACGCTATAGACTTGAAAAAATGAATCTTTTAAAATATATACCTATGCTGGCAGCTGCTCCGACGCCAAGCGTGGCGCTGCGTGCGGTCCAACCGCCCAACTCTTTCTTTCTCCACTGCAACAACGAGCCCATGAGCACGGACACCTCCCCACCCGAAGCGATGATCGACCTGATCAAGGTCAGCAAGATCTACCCCCCCGAAGTGCAGGCGATCACCGACATCTCCCTGACGGTCAACCGGGGTGAGCTCCTTTTTCTCACCGGCATGAGCGGCGCCGGCAAGACCACCCTGCTCCGTCTGATCAGCCGGATGGAAAAACCGAGCAAGGGGATGATCGACGTGGCAGGCATGGACGTGGCCAAGTTGCCGCAGTGCAAGATCCATCTGCTCCGACGCAAGATCGGCATGGCCTACCAGGATTTCAAGCTCCTGCCCGAGCGGACCGTGGCCGACAACATCGCCATTGCCATGGAGGTGGTCTATCGGCCCAAATCCTCGATTGAAAAACGGACCCGCGACCTGCTGGAGCAACTCAATCTGACCCAAAAATACACCGCCCGCGCCGGCGAACTGTCCCGGGGCGAACAGCAGCGGGTCGCCATTGCCCGGGCCGTGGCCAACTGGCCAGAGATCATCCTCGCCGACGAGCCGACCGGCAACCTCGACGCCGACACCACCGCCAGGGTCATGGACCTCCTGCACCGCCACAACCGCAAAGGCGCCACCATCCTTATCGCCACCCACGACAAGACCCTGTATCAGCAGGACACCCACCGGGTGATTGAACTGAGCTTCGGTCGCATGCGCGCGCCGCAGGCCGAAATGCCCGACGCCGACGACGCATACGGCGAATTCATCCCCCCTGTTTCCGAGGTCTGACCGATGCGTTTTTTCACCGTGATGCTCCGCCACACCTGCCGCAACATGCTGCTGACCTGGAAATCGCAGGGCATGACCCTGTGCACCGTTTCCCTGTCGGTGCTGATCTTCTCCTTTTTCTACCTGATCTACGCCAACGCCCTCCACCTCGGCGCGGCGCTGGACGACGACCTGCGCCTGATTGTGTACCTGGACGAGGAACCGCCCCCGCCGATGCAGGAGGAGTACCGGCGCAAGATCCTCAAATTCGACCAGGTTGAACGGATCGAATTTGTCGACAGCGCCCAGGCCTTCAAACGCTTTGAACAGCAACTGGGCGACAACCGCGACGTGCTGGGCGGCGTGCCCGCCGATTTCCTGCCCCCCTCGATCGAAGTCTATCCGATCCGATCCTTGGACAGCCTGTCGCGAATCAAACGGTTTTCCGACTACCTGCAGACGCTGCCGGGCGTGCTCAAAGTGCAATACGGCAAGGAGTGGATCGAACGTTTTTATTCCTTCATCCAGCTGATGCGGGTGGTGATCATCCTCTCCGGCGCGCTGCTGATCATGACCACCACCTTCATGGTCGCCCACACCATCCGCCTGACCCTGCTGTCGCGGCAGCAGGAATTGGAACTGCTGCGCCTGGTGGGCGCCACCAACAACTACATCCGCACGCCTTTTCTGCTTGAGGGCGCGCTCCAGGGATTGCTGGGCGCGGGCAGCGGCATGGCCGCCCTGCTGCTGCTGTTCAACTGGATCAAGCTGCAGTTCGCCGGCCCGGCAACCAGCAGCCTGCTGCCGTTTACCTTCTTCTCCTGGCCGGTGGTGCTCCTGATCGTCGGTTTGGCCACCCTGCTCTGCGTGATCGGCAGTTTTTCGGCCATCAGAAGGTTTCTTCAACTCTAAACTCTGCCATGAACCTGCCTACCGTCGTTTTAATCCTCCTGCTCCCTCTGCTGACGCCCTATTCCTGCCCCGCGGAACCGGCGGAGAGCTCACAGATGGGCGCCGTCACCATCGGCAAGCTCCAATTTGGCATCAAAAATCAGGAACGGTTGGTGGACCAAAGCACCCAGGAGGAACATTCCCTGCTGGACCAGCTGCAACAGCTGGACGACAACATTGCCGCGCACCAAGGAAAAATTGCCGCGCTCAAGGGAAAAATCCACACCCAGGAGCAGATCATTGCGGCAAAAGACCAGGAACTGGCGACCATCGCCCAAAAAAACGAGGCCCTTCGCCAGCATCTGGTCAAACGACTCAAGGCCTTTTACGTCATGGGCAAGACCGGTTTTCTCAACGTCACCTTTTCCGGCAAAACCCTGCCCGATCTCGTCCTGACCCAGGAGGCCTTTCACTCGCTGGTCACCTACGATCAAGCGCTCTTCAAAGCCTACCGGGAAAGCGTCGAGGCAATCGAACGGGTCAAACAGGCCGATCAACTGGAGAAATCGGTGCTGGAAAATTTCCTGGCCGACGCCGCCAGAGAGAGCGAGGCGCTCAAACAGGCGGCCGACGAAAAAAACAGCCTCCTGAAACAGGTGCAGACCCAGAAAGGGCTGTACACGCAGGCCCTGAAAGAAATGCGCAAAGCGGAAGACAAACTGACGGCGGCCCTGAGCTCGGCGAGCGGCGCTCAGTCGACCCAGGAGCGAGGATTTGCGCTGGCCAAGGGCAAACTGCCGCCGCCGGTCTGGGGCGAGGTGACCAGCCGTTTCCACGATCCCGCAGGCGACGACGACCCGGCCCTGACCAACGGCCTCTCCATCAAAACCCAAGAACAGGCCGACGTGTACGCAGTGTACGGCGGGACGGTCCTCTTTGCCGGTTCCATGCGTGGTTACGGCAAGCTGGTCATCATTGAACACGACCGTCAATACCACACCGTCACCGCCCGGTTGGGCGAAATCGCGGTGCGCGAGGGCGACGTGGTCAAACAGGGACAGGTGATCGGCGGGACCGGAGAAACAGCCGCGCTGTTCGGACGCGGCCTCTATTTTGAAATCCGCAGCGGCGCCCAGGCCGAGGATCCCCTCCGCTGGTTGCAGTCGGGGTCGCTCGTCCTGCCCTGATCGGTCCCGCCCGATCCCGCTGTTTTTCCGGCCCAGCGCGAATAACCGTTGCCGCCCCCATAAAATCCCGTTAAGTTGTGGAAACAAGTGGAGTTCGAGCCCCCCGCCCGTCGTGACCCGGCTGCCGCTTGCCGTGTTTTCCTTCTCCCAGGGACCCTCTTCATCTCATCTTCCCGGTTTTGCGACAGCCACATGAAACGCCCAATTCTCTTGTTGCTCACCTTGCTGTGTCTCTTCTGCCGTTCCGCATCCGCCGAAGAGGGCAAGCAGGAGCTCGACCTCTACAAAGATCTCGAAACCTTCGCCAATGTCCTGACCCTGATCCAGGAATATTACGTGGACGAGGTCGACTCCGGCAAGGTGATCAACGGCGCGATCAACGGCATGCTGAGCTCGCTCGATCCCCATTCGGCCTACATGACGCCCGAGGATTTCAAGGATCTTGAAGAGGAAACCTCGGGCAGCTTCACCGGCATTGGCATTGAAATCTCGATCCGCGACGGCGTGCTCACCGCAGTCGCCCCGATAGAGGGGGCTCCGGCGGACAAACAGGGAATCAAATCCGGCGACCAGATTGTCCGCATCAACGGCGAGCTGACCAAAACCATGACCCTGATGGAGGCGGTCAAAAAACTGCGTGGAGCAAAGGGCACCGCGGTGACCATCACCGTGCATCGCCAAGAATGGAAGGAACCGAGGGATTTCAGTATAATCCGAGAGGCCATCCCCCTGCTTTCAGTGAAAACCATGGAACTGGAGCCCGGCTTTGCGGTTGTCCGAGTGTCCAATTTTCAGGCATCCACCACCAAGGACCTGCAAGGGGCCTTGAAAAATCTCAGAAAGAAGCAGAGCCTGCGCGGCCTGATCCTGGACCTGCGCAACAATCCCGGCGGTCTGCTTGACCAGGCGGTCAAGGTGGCGGACATCTTCCTGGACAAGGGTGTTATTGTCTCCACCCGAGGCCGGCAAAAGGAAGAACAGATGGTGTTTGAGGCCCATCAGGACGGCGGCCAGAACGATTTTCCGATGGTTGTCGTGGTCAATGGCGGTTCGGCCAGCGGTTCAGAAATTGTCGCCGGAGCCCTCCAGGATCATAAACGGGCGATCATTCTCGGCGCAACCACCTTTGGCAAAGGCTCGGTGCAGACCATCCTGCCCCTGCCCGAAGGCGCCGGTCTCCGCCTGACCACCGCCAAATACTACACCCCCAGCGGCACATCGATCCAGGCCACCGGCATCAAGCCCGACATGGTCGTGCCGCTTAATGCCACCGCCGACGCCAAGGCCGATCCCGCCTCTCCCTCACAGACCATTCGCGAAAAAGACCTGCCCGGTCACCTGAAAAACGAGGCTGAACAGCCAACGCCTGTGGCCGCCAAGGGAAAAGAGAAGGAAGAGGAGCGCGGGGATCAGGAGGCGAATTTCGAGAAGATCGAAGACATCCAGCAGATCGCCAAACGACTGGAGCAGGACAACCAGTTGCGCACCGCCCTGATCATCCTCAAAAGCTTGCACCTCGCCGCCGATCAGCGCAAATCCAAGAAATAGCCGCCGCGCGACATGCGCCGCCTGCCAGACGACAGGCGGTTGCTCCAATCCAATCCCGTCAGGCCAATCCCAGCTCTTTGAGAAAATGGGGATTGCCGGTCCAGTTTTTCCTGACCTTAATCCAGAGATGCAGCCGCGCCCGGCAACCGAGCAGATGTTCGATGTCGGCCACGGCGCTCTTGCGGATGGCCGCCAGCATGCTCCCCTTCTGCCCCACCAGAATGCCCTTCTGCGAATTCCGCTCCACCAGGATGGTCGCCTGGATGACCACCGGATCGCCCTCTTCAAAGGCGTCGATCATCACTGCGGTTGAGTAGGGGACCTCGTCGCGGGTGAGCAAAAAGATCTTTTCGCGGATAATCTCGGCGGCAATAAAACGCTCGGTGGCGTCGGTGGGCACGTCGTCCGGATAATACTGTGGACCTTCGGGAAGATGGCTGACCAGCTCGCCGGTCAGCACGTCCACCCCCGCGCCGTTGAGGGCGGAGATGGGAACAATGGCGGCAAACGAATGCAGGGACTGACACCAGTCCATCACCGGCAACAGCTGTTCGGGCGGCAACAGATCCATCTTGTTCAGGGCCAGTACCACCGGACAGCTGACCTGGGCCAGGTAGCCGCTGTATTCTGCAGCTCGTTTTTCCAGCTTTTTTAAAGATTTCGGCATGTCGGCGCTGTCGACCAGAAAAAGGACCACATCGGCCTCAGCCAAACTTTCCATGGCCACCCGCACCATTTGTCGGTTCATCTCCTCCTGGGCGTCGTGCAAGCCCGGGGTGTCCAGCAGGATCATCTGGTAGAACTCGCCGGTGACAATGCCCATGATCCGGTTGCGGGTGGTCTGCGGCTTGGGGGTGACAATGGCGATTTTTTGTTGGAGCAGGTGATTGAGAAGGGTCGATTTGCCGGCGTTGGGCGGGCCAATGATGGCCGCGACGCCGGAACGATGGGAAGCGCTATTCAATGGTAGTATCCTTTCTGGCGGCAATAGGGGATAATTCCTGAAGAAAATAATGACAAAGAGGTCGAATCTTGCTATCCACTGTAGCTTACCATGACCCCTGAACTTCGCAACGTGTTAAACAGATGATCTCCCCCGGCAGCCTTATTGAATTTATCGACGGCGGCAGGTTCTACTGCGGTTTCGTCACCGGCCTTGCCGACAAAAAGATACTCCTGCACAGCCAGAACGGGCGGGAGATCCATCTGCCGGAATCGCGGGTCCTGATCGTTTCGCGCCAGACCTATCCGCAACCGCCCAGCCGCGAGGCCCTGACCGCGCAGCTGCAACAGCGCAGCGCTGAGCGGACCGCGCTGGCGGAACGCATCAATCTCGACGAACTGTGGCAGATTGTCTGCGAGGAAGCCGACAACGAATTCCAGCCCGACTTCCTGACGGAACTCCACTTTGGCGGCGCGGTCAACGACGACCAGCGCGCCGCCTTTCTGCGGGCGATCTTTGCCGATCCGCTCTTCTTCAAATTTAAAAACGGCTTGATTGCAACCCACAGCCCCGAACAGGTGGAACAGTTGCGCCTGCAGCGGCAACGGGAAGCGGAAAAGGCGCAGCTGCTCGATCAGGCGGCGGCCGGGCTGCACAGCATCATGCGCGATCTCCCGGTTTCCTCCGAGCAGTGGCCGGATCGGGAGCGTTGCCTGCACTGGCTGAGCCAGTCGGTGCTCTTCGGCAGCGAATGCGCCGAGGACGAGTTCATCCGCCAGGTGCTGAAAAAAGCCGGGCTTACCTCGCCCAACGCCGGATTTGAGCTGCTGGTGAAGGCCGGTTTCTGGGACGCGGATGAAAATCTGGCCCTGCTCCGCTCCGACCAGCCGGTCGAATTTTCCGAGCCCTGCCAACAGCTTGCCGAAACGCTCCAGGAAGCGGAGCTTGCCGAGTTGCTCGCCGATCCCAAGCGCCGGGACCTGCGGGACCTCAACACCCTGACCATCGACGGGGCCTTCACCCGCGACTTCGACGACGCGGTCCACATCGCCCGCAAAGAAAACGGCCAGGTCGAGGTCGGCATTCACATCACCGACGTCAGTCACTATGTGCCGCTCAAGAGCCCGCTCTTTGCCGAGGCCAGGGAACGCGCAACCTCGATTTATTTCCCTGAGGGCCACATCCCGATGTTGCCCAAGAACCTGTCGCTGGACCTGTGCAGCCTGATCAAGGGCAAGATCCGGCCAACCATCAGTTTTCTGGTGACCTTGACCGCGCAGGGCACGATTGTCCACAGCTCCATTGTGCCGGCGATCATCGAGGTCAAACGGCAACTGAGCTACCGCGAGGCCGACGGCCTGATCGAACGCGATCCCGATCTGGCGGCGCTGAACGTGGTGCGCCAGCAGTTGCGCCAACAGCGGGTCGATCAGGGCGCGCTCCTGCTTTCCCTGCCCGACGTCAACATCGACATCCGCGACCGGCAGCACATCCAGGTCTATCTCTCGCCGGTGGACACGCCGTCCCGCAACCTGATCTCTGAGCTGATGATCCTGGCCAACGGCCTTGCCGCCTCGTACCTGGCGGAACGCGAGGCTCCGGGCCTGTTCCGTTCGCAGCCGCCGCCGCGCAAACGAATCATTTCCGGGGCGCACAACAACCTGACCGACATCGCCCACCAGCGCCGCTTTCTCTCCCGCGGCGAACTGACCGCGCACCCCAAGCCGCACAGCGGGCTCGGCCTCAACAGCTACACCACCATCACCTCGCCGATCCGCCGGTTTCTCGACTTGGCGATGCAGCATCAGCTCAGCCATATGATCCACGGCCGGGGCATTCTCTTTTCGGGCGAGGAATGCAAAACCTTTGCCGGCATTATCCAGCAAAAACTCGGTCGGGCCAACGCCATCCGCCAACAGCGTCACCGCTACTGGATTCTTCGCTATCTCGAGGCCAAAGAAGGACAACGGGTCAACGCCCTGGTGGTCGGCGTTGGGCCGAAGCGGGTCAACATGCTGCTCTGCGACTGCCTCTTTGACGTCGACCTGCCGCCCAACCCCGCCTTTCCGGTCGACCCCGGCGACACCGTGCGCATCCGGCTGGGCCGGGTGCGGCCGCTTGACAACATCCTCCGCGTCGAATGGTGACCGCCCTCATTCCTCCGGCGGATCCTCCACCGCAAAGACCAGCGCCGCACCCGTGGACAGGGCTTCGGCCACCTTGCGACGGGCCGAGGTCAGCATCCGCTGGACCGTGCCGCGCGAAACCCCCATCCGCTCGCCGGCCTGAACCTGGAACAGGCCCTCGAAATCGCACAGCCGCAGCACCTCGAGTTCGTCCTCCTGGATCGCGATGTGACGCAACTCCTGCAGCGGCGTGCCCGAAGGCTTGTACGCCCGGCCGCAGAATTGCCCGCAACAGAGGCGTTTCTTTTTAGGACGCGGCGACATGGCGCGCTCCTGTTCGCGGCTCCCCCCGAACGGTTGCTTCATCAAGCGATCCGCCGCCCGCAACGGCTAGCCGCCAACGCCTTGCCGATCTCTTGGCCTCCCTGCTTCTGTTGCCTCTGCCCACGCGGTTTCTCCTTCAGTTCCAGGGTCATGATGTTCGTTCAAGGCGTGCAAAATAAACCAGTTTCACCAAGAGTGCAACGGCCCGTGCGCCCGCCAGCCAACCGCTTCCCCTGATCGGCCGCTCGCAAGTCATGGACAAAAGAGCATTGATCAGGTATATGCTCAGGGTATATTTTTCCAGCGTTCCAACTTACAGAGTGCGCCTTTGCCGCCTCTTTTGACATACAATGAAACGATTACACCTCCAACTCGCTTTTCTTTGCGGCTTTTTGCTGCTGATTCAGCCCTGCGCGCCGTTTGCCGCCAACGCCGCGACGCCTGAAATCAAAGACATCATCGTCACCACCTCGGATGTCGACCTCCTGCTCTTTGCCACGGTTAACAACGGTTTCACCCAGGAAATGCTCGACGGCGTAAAAACCGGCGTCCCGGTGGTGTTCACCTATCAGCTGGAACTGGTCAAGACCGGAGGCAACTGGCTGGACACCTCCCTGATCGAATCCGCCGTGACCCATACCCTGACCTTTGATCCCAACCAGCAGGAATACCGAATCGCCTTTTCCGACCAGGACAACAAAGTGATCACCACCAAGGACGTCGAGCAGGCCAAACAGTTGATGGCCGAACTCAACGGCGTCAGGGTGATCCCCCTGGCCCAGCTGATCCCCGACGCCCCCTATGCCATCCACTTCAAGGTGACCCTGAAAAAAGGCGCGCTGCCGCTCGGCATGCATCGCATCCTGCCCTTCTCGTCGCTGTGGGACTTTGAAACCGACTGGCGGACCATCGAGTTCAGGTACTGACCGCGCCTCCCGAACACTGAATGCTCACTGCGGAACAGAGAAAAAAGAAACAGCGGCTGGTCCGCATCGTTATTGTTTGCTGTCTGCTTCTCATCCCGGTGCTGGGCTATGTCCAGCGCGGCCTGCTCAGCGGCGATTTCAATCTGCCGATCCCCAGCACCATCCTCATTTTTGCCCTGATCAACGTCAACGGGCTGCTGTTGCTGCTCATGCTCTACCTGGTGCTGCGCAACCTGGTGGAGTTGATCTTTGAGCGCAAGCAGAAACTCCTTGGCTCCAAGCTGCGGACCCGGCTGGTCATTTGCTTTGTTTCGCTCTCCCTGGTGCCCACCGCGATTCTGTTCGTCGTGGCCCTACGCTTTGTCTCCACCTCCATGGACTACTGGTTCAACGCCCGGGTGGAGGAGTCCCTGCAGTCGTCGCTGAAACTGGCCCAGTCGATCCTCCACGACGCCAGCGAACAGGCCGAGTACGCCGGCCGGCAACTGGCCTCGATCCTGGAAAGCGGCGCCCTGGACCTCCGCGACGCAGCAAGCGTGGAACGTTTTTTCACCCAAACCCTGAAAATCGACCTCCCTGGCGCGCCGGACAGCATCCTGTTGCTCAACGGCGAACGCGCCCCCATCGCCGCCGCTCGCGGCCCGCGCCTGGAGACCATTGCCCCGCCCGCCATGCCCTCCGAGGCCCTGCGCCTCACCGCCGACACCGACCGCACCGAGGTGGTCACCCGCCGCACCACCATCGGCGAACTGATCCAGGCGATCACACCGGTGCAGGTCAACCTGGAAACCCGGCAAACCTGGTTTCTGATCACCACTCTGCTGATCCCTTCCAGCCGGCTGGAAACCATGCAGTCCATTTCCGACGGCATCACCGGCTATCAACAGATGATCATGCTCAAGGCGCCGATCAAGTTCAGTCTGATCATCATGCTGCTGATCATCACCCTGTTGATCATCTTTGGCGCGATCTGGTTTGGCTTTTACATCGCCCGCAGTCTCACCGGGCCGATCAACAAACTGGCCGAGGCCACCAAGCGGGTGGCGGACGGCGACATGGATTTTATCGTCGAAAAGGAAGCGGACGACGAGATGGGGATGCTGATCGATTCATTCAACTCCATGACCTCGGAAATCCTCGCCTCCAACCAGCAACTGGCGCGCACCCATCGGGCCCTGCAAGACAGCACCGAGGTTTCCGAGCAACGCCGTCGCTACCTGGAAACCATTCTCGAAAACGTCGCCGCAGGGGTGATTGCCCTGGACGAAAACAACCGCATCACCACCATCAACCGTTTTGCCGAGGAGCTGCTCGCCATCCGCCCGGCTGCCTTTCTGGGCAAGGACTTCCATGCCGCCCTGCCCAAGCAGCACGCGCTGATTGTCGAAAGTTTTCTCAACGAGTTGCTCCGCACCGGCAAGGCCACCATCGAGCGCCACCTGCGGGTGACCATCCGCCGCGGGGAAACCCTGTCGCTCCAGGTCAACGTGACCCGGATGATCGACGACTGGCAGCAACCCATCGGCTTTGTCATCGTGTTCGACAACCTGACCCACCTGGAAAAGGCGCAGCGCCTCGCCGCCTGGCAGGAGGTCGCCCGCCGCATCGCCCATGAGATCAAAAATCCGCTCACCCCAATCCAACTTTCGGCCCAGCGGCTGCGCAAACGCTACCTTCACCTGATTACTGAAGACCGCGACATCTTTGATCAGTGCACCGCCACCATCGTCAATCAGGTCGATGAAATCAAAAAACTGGTCAGTGAATTTTCCGATTTCGCGCGCATGCCCAAGCTTCATAAAGAGCGGAAAAACCTGAGTAAACTGGTGCAGGAGATGGTGGTGTTGTACCAGGAGGCGCATAAACAGCTGACCATCACCTGCCGGATCGCCCCGGACCTGCCCGAGTTCCTCTTTGACGCGGTGCAGATCAAACGGGTGCTGATCAATCTGCTCGACAATGCGGTCTCGGTGCTTGGCGACGGCGGCGCCGTTGCCGTCAGCCTGGGCCTGAGCGAAAAAGCCGATCAGGCTCGCCTGGAAGTCGCCGACAATGGGCCCGGCATCCCCGACGAGGTCAAACTGCGCATCTTCGAACCCTATTTTTCCACCCGCAAGTCGGGCACCGGCCTAGGCTTGGCCATCGCCCACACCATTGTCAGCGAGCACGGAGGCTTTATCCGCGCCTATGACAACGAGCCCGTTGGAGCCGTGTTTGCGGTTGAGCTGCCGCTGGATACCTGATATGATGCTCAGGCTGCACGGCAGATTCCCCCCGCGACGCCTTTTTTGCAAAAGCCCTCCTCAAACCGGAAATTCCCGATGTCCGACACCATTCTCATCATTGACGACGAAGCCGCCATCCGTGAAAGCCTTGCCGGCATCCTCCTCGACGAGGGTTTCACGCCGCTGACTGCCGCTTCCGCCGAGGACGGCCTGCAGTTACTGGATGAAAAGGACATTCGCCTGATCCTGCTTGACATCTGGATGCCGGGCATGGACGGACTAGAGGCCCTTAAATTAATCAAACAGCGTTTCACCCTGCCGGTGATCATGATTTCCGGGCACGGCACCATCGAGACCGCGGTGCAGGCCACCCGCAGCGGGGCCTACGATTTCATCGAAAAACCGCTCTCCTACGACCGAACCATCCTCTCGATTCGCAAAGGACTGCAGTTGGCGCAACTGGAGCGGGACAACCAGTTGTTGCGCGAAAACGGCCCGGCCGCAGTCAACATCACCGGCGCCAGCCCCCTGATTGCCCGACTGCGGCAACAAATCGAACGGGTGGCGCCCACCGACGCCTGGGTGTTGATCCGGGGCGGCCACGGCACCGGCAAGGAATTGGTGGCCCAGACCATTCATCGCCATTCGCTGCGGGCCAAGCACCCGATGGTGGCGGTCAATTGCGCCGCCATCCCCGACGAGTTGATCGAATCCGAGTTGTTTGGCCACGTCAAAGGGGCCTTCACCGGGGCCACGGACAACAAAAAGGGCAAGTTTGATCAGGCCAACGGCTCGACTCTCTTTCTCGACGAAATCGGCGACATGAGCCTCAAAAGCCAGGCCAAGGTGCTGCGCATTCTTCAGGAACAGACTTTTGAGCGGGTCGGCGGTTCAAAAACCATTGAGGTCGACGTCCGGGTGCTGGCGGCCACCAACAAGAATCTCGAAGAGGAGATCGAAAAAGGCACGTTCCGCGCCGATCTGTTCTATCGCCTCAACGTGGTGCCCATCGAGGTGCCCGATCTGGCCGACCGACACGAAGACATCCCGCTCCTGGTGGCCGACTTTGTCAATCAATTCAGCCGCAAGGGGATTGGCTGGAAGCAGTTTTCCATCGAGGCCCTGGAATTGCTCCAGCGCCACCACTGGCCGGGCAATGTGCGCGAACTGCGCAATCTGGTCGAACGGTTGGTGATCATGACCCCCGGCGACGAGGTGCACGCCGAGGATGTGGCCCTGTTCCTGGGCAACGCGCCCTTGCAGCCGCCGTTGTCCCAGCCGGTGGATCCGGTGTACCGTCATCTCTCGTTCAAGGATGCCCGGCGGCGGTTTGAAACCGATTATCTTCTTGCCAAGCTTGAAGAAAATGAGGGCAACATTTCAAAAACCGCCGAACAGATCGGCATGGAGCGCAGTCACCTGCATAAAAAGGTGAAGGCCCTGGGCATCGCGGCCAAATAAGTCGCCGCTGAACCCGTCCATCCGGCCCCAGCGGCCGTCGGCCTCGCTTATCCCCCAATATTTACACCCTTTCTCCACATACTCTTTCTCTCAACCCAGAGGTGTCCCATGGTTTTCCCCGAATACCGCCCGCGCAGAATGCGCCAGACCGAAACCTTTCGCGCCATGATCCGTGAAACCCGGCTGGTCCCGGAGCAGATGATCTATCCCCTGTTTGTGCTGCCCGGCAAGGGGGTCCGCCAGGAGGTAAGCTCCATGCCCGGGGTGTTCCGCCTGTCGGTGGACCAACTGGCCAAAGAGGCCAGGGAATGTCTCGCCCTGGGCGTCCGCTCGGTGATCCTGTTCGGCCTGCCGGAGAAAAAAGACGGCCTCGGTTCCGGCGCCTACGCCAAAAACGGCATCATCCAGCAGGCGATCCGCGAACTCAAAAACAAGGTTCCGGAAATGACCGTGGTCACCGACGTCTGTCTGTGCGAATACACCGATCACGGCCACTGCGGCTGTCTAGCCGGACACGAGGTCGACAACGACGCCACTCTCGAACTGCTGGCCAAGACCGCGCTGTCCCACGCCGAGGCCGGGGCCGACATGGTGGCGCCGTCCGACATGATGGACGGCCGGGTGAGCGAAATCCGCACCACGCTTGATGAAAGCTCCTATCACATGATCCCGATCATGTCCTACGCGGTCAAGTACGCCTCGGCGTTTTACGGCCCGTTCCGCGACGCCGCCGAGTGCGCGCCCCAGTTTGGCGACCGTCGCAGCTACCAGATGGACCCGGCCAACAGCAAAGAGGCCCTGCGCGAGGCAACCCTGGACGTCGAGGAAGGCGCGGACATCCTCATGGTCAAGCCGGCCCTGGCCTACCTGGACGTCATCAGCCGTTTGCACGACGAATTCGACCTGCCGATCGCCGCCTATCAGGTGAGCGGCGAATACGCCATGATCAAGGCGGCGGCTGAAAAGGGCTGGATTGACGGCGAGCGGGTGATGGCCGAGAGCCTGATTGCCATCCGCCGCGCCGGCGCCGACATGATTCTCACCTATTTTGCCAAGGACATGGCCAAGCTGTTGATTGGGGGCAAGTAAGCGACAGGAATCTTTGGACCGCCGAAAAGCGCTGCGGGCCAAAAAAGGCAACCGGATCGCCTTAGCGGGAGATCCGGTTGACGAAGCAGGAAACAAGATCCAGGGTCAGCTCGGGAAAATCGAGGTGGGGGGCGTGGCCGCAATCCTCCAGCAGCAGCGGCGTGGCCGAACCTCCGGATTTGCCGACAATGGCGTCGACCTGGGCCGTGGTTCCATACTGGTCGTCGCGTCCCTGCAACGCCAGCACCGGGACGTCGATGGACGGCAAGAGGTCTTCAATGTTCCAGGCGGCAAACCAGGGACTGGTCCAGGTGTTGGCCCAGGCCTTGAACAGGGCCTCGGCTTTTTCGCCGTGGAGCCGGGCAAGCCCTCGTTGCAGCTTGCCTTGAGCAAAGGCGGCCATGGCTTTTTTGATGCCGTCAAGGCTGCATTGTTCGACGAACACATGAGCGGCGACGGCGACAACGCCCAGCAGCAAAGGCGGCTTTGTTGCTGCGAAAATCAAGCTGATGCTGCCGCCGTCGGAATGCCCGACAAGGATGAACGGTTGGCCGGGAAGCAAGGCTTCGATCACCTCCGGCAGCTCCACAAGGGCGCAATCATGGAGATAGTCAATGGTGCGGGGGCGCTGCATCGGCGACGAACCGCCATGGCCAAGCCGGTCGTAGACCAAGCCCGGACACCCGGTGCGGCGGCAAAGTCGTTCGGGAAAATCCCGCCATTGGGCCACGGAACCGAGCCCTTCGTGGAGAAAGACCAGAACGGGTCGCCCCTCGTCGCCCGGATGCGCCTCGTAAAATAGACGCCGGTCTGCATCAAGCGTCAGCAGGCTCATCGCGCCTCTTGCCTCCCCCCTTGCATCTGCCGTCGGCGCCATTGCCAATGGCTGACCGCCGCAACCACTCCCCCTGCCGCATCGGCAACCAGGTCGGCTCCGCTGGAAAACCGGCCCGATATAAACGACTGGTGAAACTCGTCGCTGATTCCGTACATCAGGCAGAAACACACCGTGGCGCAAACGGCGGCCACAGGCCGCCGGCACCGCCAGGCAGGCGACAGGGCAAAGAGAAAAGCAAGCCCGAGCGCCGCATAGACAAGCGCGTGCAACAATTTGTCAATATTGACAATATCCGGCAGGCTGAGACTGTCGCCGGGTTGATCCGACAGAAAAAAAATGCTCCCCATGACCAGGGTCAGGGGGAGCAATCGACTCCAGGTTGTTCGGCAGGGCATGGACAGACCTACGCTTCTACGTCCTCGCCCCGCTCCACATGCATCTGCTCAAGCATTTCCTTGGGATAACGCTTGTGCAATCGGCGGATGGCGGCGTGGATCTGTGAAGCAGGCGCACGGTCGAGCCGGGTTTCGGCCTTGTCGGCATAGGCGGTGAGGAAAACCTGCCGCTCGCGGAGAGCAAAGGTGTGACTGAAGTTGATCTCGATGGTCTCGGGATTCTCGTCAATGGGCACATCGAGGCGTTCGCCGCCCTTGGCGAGCTGAACCGCGTCGGACTCGGTGATCTCCAGGAGCCAGGCGTCGCCTTCCTGATCACTGAAGAAAAGAAAGACCCCGAGCTCCTGAAAAGCGACTTTCTTTTCCGCCGCCAGCCCCTGAACCTTTTCAATCGCCGCCATCAACGAGACCTTCATCTGATTGGCGGGACTGGCCGTTGTCCCGGCCTGCTGGGCGGGCAAACAGCAATGTTTGTATTTTTTCCCCGAACCGCAGGGGCAGGATTGATTTCTGCCGATTTTTCCCATTCCGTCCGTTCCTCTGTTGCTTGTTGTGGAATTCTCGAGCCGCTGCTGCGATTCAAGCCCCTTTCATACCCTGGATTACCAAAAAAATTCAAGGAAAAGCACGCGTTCTTGCGCAGCGTTGCTGCCGGGGGGACGGGTGCGACCGCCCGTTGCCCAGCTTCCGTCTCCGCGGTCGGCAAGAAAAGTAAAGAAAGGTAAAGGTTTGCCGCAATGGTGCAAGTCTGCTTGAATCAGGCGGCGCGCAACGATACAGTCAAGACAGGAAGCCACCTTGCGTCCATCAACCACACCGCACGCCGCCGGAGAAACGCCATGAACATCGCCCCGACCAGCAACAGCGCCGCAGCCCAGGCTGTAATGAACATCACCAGCACCAAAAAGACCGCCGAGGACACCGAGGGCTCGGCAACAGCGCTGGCCTCCGGCGACACCGTGGAGATTTCCGACGAGGCCTACGCACTCTCCGCCGACGCCGCTACGGCAACCTCGGAGAGCGAGTCATCGGGAGAAGAAAGCGGCGACAGCGAGGCCGCCGCAGCCGAGGAATCGGGAGGCGCCGCATCCACGTCGTCGAGCAGTGCCGCCAGCGGGGAAACCACTGAGGAGGATCTGGAAGAGGAGATCAGCGCCCTGGAACAGGAAATCGCCGCTCTTTCCGCCAAGGCCGCCGACAACAAGGCCGCCCAGGCCCAGCTTGAGGCCAAACAGACCGAGTTGATGTCCTTGAACAGCCAACTGCTGCAACTGCAGCAGAACCAATAAGCCTCATCCCGCTTTGCGATCCGCCTGACGTCCCCAGGCGGTCCTTTCGGCCGCAGGGGACGTCAGGCGACGTCTCTCCCCCACGGCAAGAGGTCTTGCATCCCCTGCACGACCTCTTCTTGCCTCCATTCGCGTTCGCCGCTTAAGTGAACTGCAGCCCGACGGCGTTGTAGCGCGCCCAGATGGCCTTGAATTCCTCCTGATTGTCCAGGAGGATATCCACCAGTTTCGGATCAAAATGTTTGCCCCGCTGTTCGCGAAAATGGGCAAACACCGCCTCCCAGGACCAGGCTTCGTGGTACACCCGCCGGTTGGACAGGGCGTCGAAGACGTCGGCCACGCCGATGATTCGGCCATGGATGTGGATCGCCTCGCCTTGCAACCCCTGCGGATACCCCTGCCCGTCCCACCGTTCATGGTGCTGCAGAACAATCCGGGCCGCCGACCGGATCACCGGACTCGACGAGTTGATCAACAGATCATGGCCGCGATAGACATGGGTTTTGATGATCAGGTATTCATCCGGGGTCAATGGCCCGGGCTTGTTGAGGATGGAATCCGGTATGCCGATCTTGCCCAGATCGTGTGGCGTGGAGGCAAGCTTGAGCATCTCCGCCTCCTCCTCGCCCAGTCCGTATTTCAGCGCCAAAAGCCGGGCGTATTCGGCCACCCGGCGCACATGGCTGCCGGTTTCCGCGGATCGGCATTCCATGGTTTCAGCAATCTGGAAGATGATCTCCTTCTGGGTGTCCTCAATCCCCTTGTTGAGAAACAGGTTGTCAAACGCCAGGGACACATTGGTGAAGAACAGTTCCAAAAGATCGTGATCGTTTTCGTCCAGTTCCTTGGCAATCTCAAAATAGAGAAAATTCTCTGAGCCGGTCTGGCTTTTGAAATACCAGGCGCACTTGCCGGCTTCGCAAAAAAAGCCGTGGGGCTGGGATTGCACGCGTTGCAGGGTGGCATGCATCAACGCGGCGTCGACCTCGCTGATCGGCCGGTCGACATATTGGCAGAACTGACCGATGGCGGCCAGAACCACCGACTGTCCCTTGACGCCCGAGGCGGTCAGGCCCGATGCGAGACTGGTGACGGCGTCTTCCCGGAGTTGCAGGATGGACGCCAGCTGACCAAGCACGCCGCTGCCCAGTTTTTGCAGCGACTGGCGTTCAAAGATGTCGGTGGAGGCGTCGATGATCCGCTTCAACCCCTTGCGGTTGTTCTCGATGGTGGTGATGAAGTTGTAGCTGCGCAGGGCCGAGACAACGGTGACCAGCATCTTGTCCAGGGTGAGCTCAGTTTTTTCCTTGTAGTCGTTGATGTCGTACTCGAGAATCACTTTGGCCGCCGGCGCCTTGCCGGGTTGGCCGGTGCGGAGCACAATCCGCACGCTGCGGTTGCACAATTCTTCGCGAATGAAGTGCACCAGCTGCAGGCCGCTGTCTTCGGTTTCCATCACCACGTCAAGGAGGATCACGGCCAGATCCTGATGCGAAGCCACAATCTCTCGCGCCTCGCGGCCGCTGTAGGCGTGCAGGAACTGAAACGAGCGCCCCAGATAATCCATGCCCTTGATCATGTAAGTGGTGACGCTGTGGACATCCGCCTCGTCGTCCACGATCAGGATCTTCCACGGAGCTCCGCCGGCCTCCGCCCTGGGCGCAGGGCTCCGGGTCGGTTCCGGTAGTTCGTCTTTGAACAGCATTTCATCGGGATCAGACATAGGCTCCCCACATCAGAGCGGCATGGTTACGCGAAAGGACGTTCCCTGCCCCGGCAGACTCTCGCAAGCGATGGTCCCTCCCAGGGTTCGGGTGACAATATTAAAGACAATATGGAGCCCTAGGCCGGTGGACCCCTGACTGCGGGCAGTGGTAAAAAACGGCTCAAAAATCCGGTCGCGAATTTCCGGCGCCATGCCCTTGCCGTTGTCGGCATAGCAAAGCTCCAAGACGCCGCCCGTCTGGGTCGCTTCGATGCGAATTTCTCCCGCCTGTTCCGGCTCAAAGCCATGGACCAGGGAATTGACGATGAAATTGGTTAGAATCTGGGAAAAGGCGCCGGGATAGCTTTCAATCACCAGATCCGGCGCGCAGCGCACCGTGATCCGATGGCCGGTTTTCTTGAGCTTGGGGCGCAGGCTGAGCAGGACTTCGTCGATATAGTCCTTTACATTGAACACCCTGCGATGTTCCGAAACCTGATCCGCAGCCACCATCTTAAAGCTGCGGATCAATTCCGAGGCCCGGCCCAGATTCATCAGAATCATCTCGGTCCCTTCCCGCGCGTCCTCAAGGTACTGGGCGAGATTGGAGCGCTTCATCTCGCCCTGGGCAAACAATTCCGCAAGGGCGCGATTTTTCTCGGCCAGGGTTGAACTGGCCGACAGCGCCACCCCGACCGGGGTGTTGATTTCATGGGCGACCCCAGCCACCAATTCGCCCAAGGCCGCCAGTTTTTCAGAGAGGACCAGTTGTTTTTGGGTCCGCTGCAGATCATCCAGGGTCTGTTCAAGATTCCGATTGGCCCCGGCCAGCTGTTCGGTGCGCTGCGCCACCCGATCTTCCAGCTCCTCGTTGAGGCGCAGCAACTGCTCCGAAGCCAGGGAGCGTTCTTTCTCCTTTTGTTCCAATCCCTCCGCCATGCCGTCAAACGCAACCGCCAGTTGCCCCAACTCGCCGTCTCCGAGACTCATGCCGGTGCGGGCGCTCAGATCACCCGCCTTCAATTTGTCGGCAGCGCCAATCAACATGGTCAAACGGCGCAGCATGGTGAATTCAGCCACAAACCAGGCCGTCACCAGGGCCAGGATTGTGGCCAGCACCAACAGCGTCACATTGCGGATGATCACAAACCGAGCCTCGCTCAAGGCCTGATCCACGGGGATGCCGAGGCGAATCATCAGATAGGGGAAGGAAGCGCCCTGGAAATGGAGGCGTTTGAAACTGTACAAGCGACTGACGCCGTCAACCCCGGTTTCGAGAAAAACGCCTTCTTCGTCCCGCCCGGACATCCGCGCCACCATCTGCGGCAAATCGGCGACCCAGGTGTATTTCTCGGTTTCCGGGAAGCGGGTCAGGCGCATGCCGTTGGCGTCGGTCAGGGTGAACACCGAGTGCTCCGGCAGATGGGTGTCGTAGAAAATGCGGCCAAAATAGTTGAGGTCAAAATCGGCGATCAGGAGGCCGATGGGCTGATTGCCGGCGTCGAGCACCGGCTGGCCGAATTGGACCACGACGCGGCGTTCGGTTTTGAGGAGGGTGTATTCGCCGACGGTAAACGCTCCGGCATGCATGGCGCGGCGGAAAAAATTGGCTTCGCCGATGTGCGCAACGGAAACGGCGGGCGCGGCAACCAGGACGCGGCCGTTGACGTCGGCCAGCGACAGGGACACATAGGCGGCGTTGCGCGCCAAAATGTCGGCCAGCAAAGTTTGGCAGGCGGCGGCGTCCAGGCTCCGCACTTCCGAGGATTTGGCCAGGGTCATCAGCAAGAGGCGGGCGTTGTCCACCACCCGCTCGTGGTGAGCGGCCATGGCCTGCACCTGCCGCAGGGCGTAGGTTTCCGCGTCGTGCACCACCCGGCCGCGCAGTTCGCGACCGGTATAAAGCAGAATCGCTAGGGCCGGCAACATGGCCAACAGCACCAGAACAATCAGACTTTTGCGGATCGAACCAAAGAACAAGAATCGCATCGCACCCCTGAACATTCCCTTATCGAGAGGCAAACAACAGGCCGCAACAACAGCCTGTGAGCAACCCGGACAGCGCGGTTTCGCTGCGCGCTGTTGAGTCTGTCATTTGCACAAGGGGGTATTGTACCAGATTTCCGCCCCAATTGCACAATGTTGCGACAGCCAAACAGAAGAGGAGAAACAGCGGCAAGGAGGAAAAGGAAGGAGGAAAGCGCGGCTCAATCCACCGGATGGAGCACCGAGGCCTCGAGCTTGCCGGTGCGCACCGGAACCAACCAGTATTCGGCGGGGGTCAGACGAATGGCTTCGGTCAGGCCGGGGCTCACCCGGTGGGAATCCTCCACCAGATTATAGAACACCGAGTCGATGCCGATGAAGCCGTCGAGCAGGTGGGTCAGGGTGTGCAAGATCTTGGTCGCATAGCCTTGGCGCAGATCAAGCAACTGATCCAAAGTGGTTACCCCTTCCTCTTTGAGATGATCAAGCATTCGCCGGGCAAAGATGTTGTTGGCGGCCAACCCGTAGCCCAGGGTGTCCCAGAATTTTTCGTCCACACCTCGCAACACCTCGGCCTTGCGCACAAAAAACTCCGCATAGCTGATCAGCTGGTTGCCGGCAAGGTAGCGCTCCACATGCTGTCCGGCCGTCTGACCCGACTGGGAACGGACCAAAAAATAGTGCGAAATGGGATATTCCATGCGTCGTTTCTCGGTAGAGAAGATAACTTCCGTCTGCGCCGTCACTCGGAGCCAGGCGCGGCCCCGGCAACGGCCAGAACGTGGTTGAGGCAGTTGACGTCCTGCACCCCGGCAAAACCCATGTCCATGTTAACATACCAGCTTTCGTGATGTCCATGGCGGTCGCAGGACCACAGCCATTTCACCGGCTGTTCCAGGGATTGCGCAAACAGGCTGAGGTCGCCGTCGGCCAGCAGGCTGAGCAGTTCGTTGACGGTCGGCAGCCGCCACCCGTCACATTCGCAGCAATTTTCCCGGTTGAGCTGCTCGACGTACCCGTGCGCCCCCGCAAAACTCAGCGGATAGCGGCTGGCGCGCCGCAGCCAGACAAGCCCGGTGGCCCGATCAAGAATGGTCGACTCGCCTGTTTCCAGCCGGTTGCAGGTTGGCGCGATCGGGCGAAACAGCGCGTTGACGCCAAAAACTGCCTGGGCTCGGGAGCGACAGACATTGGCCGGCTCGCTGCGCAGGGCGCGGATTTCGGCCTTGGCCTCCGCCAAGTCGCAGGCGCCGGTCGCTTGCGGCGCCCCCAGCCTGAGTTCCGTGAAGGCCGCGAGCATCTCGGCGGCGGACTGGAACCGTTCATCGGCCCGCCAGCGCAGTCCCCTGGCGAAAAATTCGTCCCAGGACCGATCATAGCGGGGATTAACCAGCGACAGGGAAAAGCTCTGCATCCCGGGCAATTGGCCGGTGAGCATGCGGTACAACAGGACTGCGGCGGAATAGAGGTCGGCGCGGCCATCGACCCCATTGGGATTTTTCCGTTGTTCCGGCGGGGTGTAGCAGGGCGAGCCGATCTGCATGTTGTCCGGGCCGGAAAAGGCGACCCCGCCGACCAGGGCCATGCCGAAATCGCAGATTTTAATGGCGTCCTGGTCAGTGACCAGGATGTTCTGCGGTTTGACGTCGCGGTGAATAATGTCGTTGTGGTGCAAAAAATCAAGCGCCTGGAGGAGTTGACGGCCGTAGTGCAGCACCTTCTCCGCCCGGATGATCCGCGACGGCTGCTCGATCTGATAGGTCTCGCCGATCATCTCGCCGAGGTTGTTGCAGATGTACTCCATCACAAAAAACGGCCGTCCCTGCTGGTCGTAGTCGAAATCATGGGCCGTGACCAGGAAGGGCTGGTTGAAGGCCGCCATGGTCCGGGCCTCACAGGTGAATATCTCGCGCAACCGGTCCGCGCCGACCACCGCTTCCAGCAGTTCGCTCGGATCAAGCAGCTTGATCGCCACCACCTTGTCGACCACCGGAACAATCCCCTTATAGACCGAGCCCATGCCGCCCTTGCCAAGGCGACGGATGATCTCGTATCTGCCGATCTGTTTCATGGTCTCACCAGAAAAGCCGTTTGGCGTTGACTGCGGGAAACCCGCGCTCGCCGAGCAGGTGGATGGTGGTCCGGACGTCGTATTCCAGGGCCCGCACCTCGATGGTTTCGCGTTCGGTGTCCCAGAGCAGATACTTGGCCTGCCAGCCCAAGGCGTCGCGCGGCTGGCCGACGCTGCCGGGCAAAATAAGCCAACGCCCTTCGGCCGCAAGCGATGTTTGCCCCAATTGCACATCGCGGCGGCAAATCTCGCCCCCCTGCTGTCCGTAAAACCCGAAGGCATGGGTGTGGCCGGCAAAACAAAGGCGCTCCGGATAGCTTGCAAACAGTCGCTGCAGCCGGTTGTCGGAGGGCGCATGCAGATAGACCGTGACCGATTGCGGCGGGCAGCCGTGGACGAACCGGGCCCCGAACTCGCTGCGCCAGGCCGGCAGATCCTGCAGCCAGGCCAGGGACTCCGGGCTGAGCAGGGTGCGGCTGACGGCCAGGGAATCGCGGGCGGCGGCGTGCAACCGATTGAAGTAGCTGCGGCTGATCAATCCCAACTCATGATTGCCCATGACCGAAACGACGCGGTATCCTTGCAGGGCCCGCACCACTTCCTCGGGCTCGGGGCCGTAGCCGATGTTGTCGCCCAGCGAAAAAATCCGGTCCACCCCTTGTTGGGCAATATCGACCAGCACCGCTTCCAGTGCCCGATAATTGCCGTGGATGTCGGCCATGACCGCCAGCAGCATTACATTGCCCGCATCGTGTCGCCCTGCCCGCCCGGCCCGCCCTGTGCCAGCACCGGCGAGCCGATGCGCAAACCGGCGTCGGCATAGCGTTGGCGAAGATGCGCAAGAACAGTGGTGCACTTGACCACAAACAGGAAAAAAATCGGGGCCTGAACCTCGGACAAACATTCAAAATTGCCCATGCCCTTGCTGATGATGCAGTTGGCTTCGGCAAAGCGGCGACGGAAGGTTTCGCTGCAGCTGCCCAGCGGCGTGCCGGGCACGTCGGCGCCGTTGTCGATCACCGGGCAGAGGTGGTCAATCCCGCAGAGGCGGGCGTCTTCGAGGGTGGCGTCGTTGATGATCGGCGATTGCCGCACCGCCAGGGTCACTTGGCAGCCCCGGGCGAGCAGCTGCTCGATCAGCAGCTTGTCAAAGACAATTTCCCCGCAGTTGTCGGCTAAATACAGAATATTGGCCTGTTGTCCGACCTGTTGACGCAGGGCCTCGTAATGGTTGACGGCGAACGGTTGGCGGCAGGAAGCGAGGGCTTCGTCCCGATCAAGCAGACGCTGAGACCCATAGTCAAGGACGTTAGCGCTGACGGCAAACTGGATCGCAGCCAGCAGAGGATCGCTGTCCCGCTGGATGCATTCCCGAGTGCGGGCTTCAAGCGCCAGGGCAAAGGCGTTGCTCTCCCGCTTTTCCGCCAGGTAGGGATCGGCCACGCCGGTGCGGCGGGCAATGAGGCGATAATAGTGGACCGCGTTTTCCGGCGGCGGCAGGCGGGGATCAAAACCAGACAGCATCGCCCCGACTTCGGCGGCAATCCTCCAGTGGACCGCCGGGTCGTCGACGCACCGGCGCACCGTGGCCAGGGCCTGACGCAGAAAGCAAACCAGACAATCGTTGCCGGTCTGCATCAGCCCCTCCGACCGCCGGTCTGGCGGAGCAGATATTGGGGGCGGACATTGCCCAGGGCGGCAAAGATGTGCTCCTTGGCGCCGGGGATCTGGCGATAGATCTGTTCGGCCAACTGGTGAATTTCCAGGCGTCGGGTCTTCTCCGACAGGGGGCAGGCGGTGCGGACCGCTTCCAAACCAAGGCTGCGGCCGACGGTGGCGATCTCGTCCTTGTCCAGATAGGCCAAGGGCCGGATCAGGGCCAGACGGCCGGAAAAAAGCTCCTGACGGGGCGACATGGTGCTGATGTTGCCCGCGCAGGTGAGGTTGAGCAAAAAAGTTTCAATGATGTCGTCGCGATGATGGCCTAGGGCGATTTTGTTGCAGCCACTTTGCCGGGCGTGCTCAAACAGTTGGGTGCGGCGGGAGCGGGCGCATTGGAAGCAGACGTCGCGACCGCCCTGCTCCGACCTCGTCTGGTGCGGGTCCGGCCGCCAAAGCGCCGGCAGCACCCGCAACGGCAGGCCCAGCGCCGCAGCCTTGGCCGCAACCTGGGCCGCCGCCGGGCCCACGGCGTCTTGAGACGGCTCCATGTCGACATGCACGGCCTCAAGCGCATACGCAATGGGCGCTTTTTTCCGCCAGGCCAACAACAACCATGCCAGCACCAGAGAATCCATCCCCCCGGAAACCGCAACCAGCACCCGGTCGCCATCGGCCAGCATGCCATAGTCGTGCATGGCCCGGCCGACGCGCCGGTTGATCCCCCGCGGCAGCACGACCGAAGCGTCCGACAAGAGACCGGCGCTTACTTGCCTCCGAGATAGGAGCACTGCCCCAGTCGCTCCTGCAACCCTTCACGCGCCAATTCCTCGGCGGTTAGCCAGGTCAGGCCACGATTTTTCGCCTTGGGCAGGGTGAGCAGATTCTCCATGACCGTTTGCTGCTGCTCGTCAAATCGACCGTGACAGAGCACCCTGCCCTCGCCGGTCTCGTACAGCTTGTAGGCAAAGGTGACCGCTGCGGGCCGTTTTACGCCGTAGTCGCCGCCCACCCGCTCGGCGTACCGACTGAGGGAGATCTCAAGCGCCGCGTTGCAGCCCGATTTTCCGACCCGCTGACGGGCCTGGCTCAATCCGGCTCCACTGACCGCGGTCTGATCTTCGGCGACAAACCGCACCTTGGTCTGGCCAGCCAACACCTCTTTGAGCAACCCGTTCATTACCTGACTGCCCTCGGCGAGCGCCTTGTGATCGGCAGGCGAGGCGGCGTCCTCAAGATCGGCCGCCGGCAGCACCGGCAACACGGCAATGCAGGACAGCGGAACATCAGCGGCTTTGGCGGCGGCTGCCGGCTCTTCCTTGTTGGCGCAGCCTGAAGCGGCGAGAAGACAACATGCGGCCAAGCCGAGTCGTAATTTTGAAATTGCGGTCACCTGATCCTCCTTATGTTTTTTTGATTATATGAATGTTCACAACCGTCAAGCAGCGGCCCACAACGCAGAAGGGCAGGCCCGCCGGCGCCCGACGGCTACAGCACGCCCTTGGACGAAAGCTGGCCCACAACCTTGGGATGGGGGCTAACGGCAATCGCCAAGGCCCTGGCCAGGGCCTTGAAAACCGCCTCCAGGATATGGTGCCCGTTTTCGCCATGGAGCAGGTCGACATGCAGAGTCAGACCAGCATGAAGCGAAAAGGCGCGGAGAAATTCCTTGGCCAACGGCGGATCGAACGCGCCGATTTTCGCTTCGCTCACCGGAACCTGATAATGAAGATAGGGACGGTTGGAACAATCGACACAGACCCTGGCCAGGGTTTCGTCCATGGGCACGTAGGCGTGGCCGTAGCGGCAGATCCCGGACTTGTCGGCCAGGGCCTGGGCAAAAGCCATGCCCAGGCAGATACCCACATCCTCTACCGTGTGGTGATCGTCAACCTCCACATCCCCGGTTGCAGCGATGTCCAGGTCAAAGAAACCGTGCACCGCGAACAGGGTCAACATATGGTCCATGAAGCCAACGCCGGTGCGAACGCCGGCGCGACCGGCGCCGTCGAGATCGAGCGCGAGCTTGATCTGGGTTTCCTTGGTGGCGCGCTCAATAAACGCCTTTCGAATGGCGGATTCAGCCATAGTACACTCCCGCAACAATCAGGCGGCCGGCCGAAGCCAAACGCGCCGCGGATAAAGACAGCAGATGCCTAAGTTTGTAAGTGAAAAAGCAAAAACGATTGTAGTCAATTTTTCAGCCGGCCTCAACATTTGATTCCAAACAGTTGCCCCGAAAACGCCGGGCAGCCGCAGGATTGTCGCCCCTGTGACGGCAAGGAAGGGACGCCCTTTCAAAATTATCAATAAAATAAGACTCATATTACTCCTGTTTCCATATCCTGGCAACTGTTCCCAAGCCGGCTACGATTGTTTTGGCGCCCGAGGCCGGCAGATTTTCATTCAAGATGGAAATTTAATATTGACACCAGCCGTCAAATCTTGGTAAAGTAGGCCGCGTTACAAAAAACAATGAGCGGGAATAACTCAGTGGTAGAGTGCAACCTTGCCAAGGTTGAAGTCGCGAGTTCGAATCTCGTTTCCCGCTCCACAAGAGACTCCAAGGTTCGGACCTCTGTTCGGACCTTTTTTTTTCAGTAGTGAGGCGCAGAATGAAAACCTATTACACGCCGGTAAATGAAATTGAACGCAAGTGGTTTGTAGCCGATGCCGACGGCAAGGTTCTTGGGCGTATCGCCACGGAAATCGCCCGCCGTCTGCGCGGTAAGCACAAGGCCACTTTTTGCAATTTTCAAGACAATGGCGATTTCGTGATTGTAGTCAACGCCGACAAGATCCATCTCACCGGCAACAAGTGGGACGACAAAGTCTATCATCATCACACGGGATATCCCGGCGGCATCAAGACCCAGACCGCCCGCGAAGTTCTTGCCAAAAAGCCGGAGGAGTTGATCCGCACGGCGGTAAAGGGCATGTTGCCGAAAAATAAAATCGGCCGGGCGCAGCTTAAAAAGCTGAAGGTCTATGCCGGCACGGCTCATCCCCATCAGGCACAACAACCTGAAAATCTTGAGATTTGATAACGGAGCATAGAACATGGCCCAAGAGAAGACATACGCTACCGGCAGACGGAAAACAGCAATCGCCAGAGTCTGGATCACCCCCGGCAGTGGAAAGCTGGCCATCAACAAGATGGAGTTGAACGACTATTTCGGCAATATTTTCTTTGAGCCCAAGGTTGCCAAGCCTTTTGCCGTTACCGAAACCATGGATCAGTACGATGTGATGGCCACGGTCAAGGGCGGCGGAAAATCAGCCCAGATCGACGCCTTGGTCCACGGCATTGCTCGTGCTCTGCAGGAGTTGAATCCTGAGATGCGCCTGCCGCTGAAAAGAGCCGGCCTGTTGACCCGTGATCCGCGCGCCAAAGAGCGTAAAAAGTACGGCCAGCGCGGTGCCCGCGCCCGCTTCCAGTTCTCCAAACGCTGATTTTTATTGGGCGGAGCTGGTCGCCGCGATTTCTTACTCGCATTAGCGAATGCTCAGGGAATAACGAACACTTCGTTATTCCCTTTTTTTTTAACCTCAGATCCTGCACGACCGGTGCGAAACGAGGAACCTCATCATGTTGCATGTCGGTATTGTTGGTGCCTCCGGGTATACTGGAGTTGAATTGGCTCGAATCCTGGCCGGGCATCCGGAAATCCGTCTCACCGTCGCCACCTCGCGGCAGTATGCAGGCAAATCGCTGGCCGAGGTGTTTCCTAATCTGCGTAAACGGGTCGACCTCTGCTGCGAAAATTTGACGGTTGACGAACTGATCGGCCGGGCTGACTTCTTTTTCACCGCCGTGCCCCACAAGACCGCCATGGACATCGTTCCCAGGCTGCTCGACGCCGGAAAAAAGGTGGTTGACCTGAGCGCCGATTACCGTATCCATGACCCGGCGGTGTACGAAGCATGGTACCAGGAGCACACCAGTCCCCAGTTGCTCGGCGAAGCGGTCTACGGTCTGCCGGAACTCTACCGGGATCAGATCCGAAACGCCCGGCTGACCGCCAACCCAGGCTGCTATCCGACCTCGGTTATCCTGGCCCTGACGCCCTTGCTCCGGCGCGGCCTGATCGATCCGGCCACCCTGATCATCGACTCCAAATCCGGAACCTCCGGGGCCGGCAGAGCCGCCAATGTGGGAACCCTGTTTTGCGAGGTCGCCGACGGCTTCAAACCGTACAAGGTAGGCGGCAGCCATCGCCACATCCCTGAAATCGAGCAGGAGCTCTCCCTCGCGGCCGGCGCGCCGGTCACGGTTTCCTTTACCCCGCACCTGCTGCCGATTTCCCGGGGCATTCTCAGCACCATGTACGCCTCGCTGACCGCGCAGGGCAACAGCGTCGACCTGCAGGAAATGTACGAAACATTATACGCCGACGAGCCGTTCGTCCGGGTGCTGCCTGCCGGCACGCCGCCGTCGACCCAGCATGTCCGCGGCTCCAACTGCTGCGACCTGGCCCTGCAAAAAGACGAACGGACCGGTCGCCTGATCGTCATGTCCGCCATCGACAACATCGTCAAGGGCGCCTCCGGACAGGCGGTGCAGAATATGAACCTCATGAACGGCTTCCCTGAATCCACCGGGTTGATGGGAGCGCCGTTTTTCCCCTGATGTCCCGCACAATCCGGCTGCTGCTCGCCTACGACGGCGGCGGCTACTGTGGATGGCAACGGCAGCGGCAGGGCGAACGCACCGTTCAGGGCGAGTTGGAACAGCAACTCGCCCTTTTATGTGGTGAACCGATCATCCTCCACGGAGCCGGGCGCACCGATTCCGGTGTCCACGCCCTCGGCATGGTGGCCCATTTCCACACCACGGCGGCGATCCCGGCGGTTGCTTTTTTCAAAGGCCTGAATTCGATGCTGCCCAAGGATGTCCGCATTCTGGCCGCCGAAGAGGCCCCGGCCGATTTCCACAGCCGCTACCACGCCCTGGGCAAGACCTACCGCTATGACTTTTTTACCGGGCCGCTGCAACTGCCCTGCGACCGCCTCCACCGGGCCCATATCCCCGGCCGATTTGATCTCAACCGGCTGCGCGACTGCCTGGACGTGCTCCTTGGCGCCCATGATTTTTCCAGTTTTGAGCGGGTCGGCTCCCGCGATAGGAACGCCGTCAACGGACGCGGCGCGATCCGCACCCTGTTCACGGTCAGTTGCACGCCCCAGTTGGGCTGCGCCGATTGCTGGTCGCTGCGGCTGACCGGCGACGGTTTTCTCCGCCAGATGGTGCGCATCCTGGCCGGAACCCTGATCGAAATAGGCCAGGGCAAGCGGCCGGCGGGTCAGTTGGCAGAGATCCTGCGTGCCAAGGACCGGTCCCAAGCCGGGCCCACCGCGCCGGCTTGCGGACTGTTTCTCGAAAAAATTTATTATCCCCACCCCCTCTTCCAATCCTAGCTTTCGCCGCCCATGTTCACCGCCTGCCGCCCTCTCATCCTCGCCTCAGCCTCGCCGCGCCGGCAAGAATTCCTGCAGCGGCTCGGCCTGGATTTCCAGGTTGCGCCGGCCCATATTGACGAAACCCCCGAGACGGGCGAAGCGCCCGAGACCTTTGTCCGCCGCATGGCCCTGACCAAGGCCCAACACATTGCTCGCCAGCATCCCGAGTCCGTTGTCCTTGGCGCCGACACCGTGGTCGTTCTTGCCGGAACCATCTTCGGCAAGCCGCAGGACCGCGAGGAAGCGTTTAGGATCCTCAAACGGCTCCAAGGCCGGACCCATCAGGTCATGACCGGCTTTGCCGTGGTCTCCAGACAACAGGCCATTGAAGTGATCGACGCACACATTACCCAGGTGGCGTTTGACCGCTTCGACGACGTGGTCCTCCGCGCCTACGTCGATTCCGGCGAACCCATGGACAAGGCCGGCGCCTACGGCATCCAGGACCGAGGGGCCTTCCTCGTCCGCTCCATCACCGGTTCCTACAGCAATGTGGTCGGCTTGCCGCTCAACGCTGTGGTCCAGACGCTGCTTCGCTGCGGTCTAGCGGCTCCGGCCTGATCACCCCAGCGTCATAGGACGCCTGGGCCCACAGTTATTCAGACAAAAACCAAGCGGTTACCGCTTCCTTGCGGAGAAAAAACACAAAGTTCGCATTGATCAAACGCCCTGGATGTGGAATGCTACACAAGGGCAGATGCGCGGCGCCGCCAACGCTCTTCTGTTGTTTCCAGCGTCTTCTGCCCCTCGGTTATCGCTGCTTTTCCAGCACCTTCACGTTTACGACGGAAAAAACATGGGTACTCCCCCGCGCACCTCATCGCCGGACAGAAACAGCCTGCTGCTTGATTTTCCGGTTCGCCTCTATACAGCGCTGCGCACAATACGCATCTACCCTGCCTCCAATCCGCAAGTCCAGCGCAGCAACGATTTTGTCTTGAAGGCCTTTGCGGCCTTGTTGGAAAGCAGCGGCGACCAGGCAGTCAACCTTGCCATTTCAGAAGGAAAAATCCTGGTGTGCGGCGAACGCCTGGCGGACAAGGATCACGCGCGGCCACAGATCCAAGGCCTGCTCAACCTGCTCAACCGCTTAAAAATTCACTCGTTTAGCTTTCAGCCCTCCTTCTCCTTTGAGGAATGTCTCAATTTCACCCAAACGCTCTCGGCCTTGCTGGGCGAGAAGGAATTGACCGAGCCCGTTGCCGCGCTCCTCGACAAAGCCGGGATCGCCTCGGTTTTGGTTGACGCCAAACGCTACGTCGCCATCCACGACGGCGAGCAAGTGGTCCGCGACGAACTGATTGGCTCTGGTCTCAATATCAGCGATGAAGAACTGGCCAATTTTGTGCTGGGAAAAACAGGAGTGGACCCATTGCGCGGCGTCTCGCCGGAGTTGGTGCAGGAACTCATCAACCGCCTGCCCGCTGCAGACGGCCGCAGCCAGCGCCCCGAGGAGGTGACCAAGGCCGTGGTCGATTTCCTCCGCGATCTGAGCCAGGAAACCGACCTGCAGAAACGCGCCCTGCAACTGGAGCACTCCGCCGCCGCCCTTTCCGGTCTCGACCCCACCCTGCTCGCCAAGCTGGTGGCCAGCTTGCCGGCCTCCCCTGCGGCCGACGCCATGCTCGGTTCCGCCCTGCACCAGCTCACGCCGCAACGGCTCAACAGCCTGATTGCCAACCTCGCCGCGCAACAGGCCGCGCCGTCCAGTGCGGCCGCGCCCAATGGATCGCCGTCGCACGACCTGTCCGCCCTGACGCGACTGGCCCATCTGGAAAACGAACCAAATCCTGCAATCAACCAGGCAATCGCCCGCCACCTCGACGCCCGCCAATTGCTCGCCAATCCCGCCACTTCGGCGGCCGAGTTGCCCGAGCACCTGCTGCAGCGCCTCAAACAGCCGGAATGGTCCGCCCCGGTGCTGGCCACCGCCGCCCAGCAGGTCGCCGATGCACAGGGGCAGAGCGGCGCTCAAATCGACTTTAACGCCTTTAACCGCATGCTCGGCCAGTACGAGCAATTGCTCAGCCGCGAGCAGCAAGGCCAGGTCGCCCGTCAGGCAGGGGCGCAACTGGCCTCCATGGAAGGGCTGGCATTGGGCAACATCCTGGCCCAAAAATTCAAGGGCCTCTTTGGCGAGCAGCTCTACAGCCAAGTCATCAACCAGGTTTCCGACCAACTCCTAGACGAAACTGTTGAGCATCTGACGCCCAAGCAACTCAATCGGATGGTCGCCACCCTGACCAGCGACATCCCGTTGCAGATTGGCAAGGAGCGGGATCCCGACTTCAAGCCCGCCGACGACTCCGTGCTCAAACGACTGGCCCAGACCCGAAAAGGCCCCGAGATCACCAAGGCCGTGGCCCAGAATCTCGACGCCCGCCAATTGCTGGTCAGCCCAAACACCACTGTGGCCGAGTTGCCAGAACATCTGCGACAACGGCTCCTGCAACCCGAGTGGTCGGCCCCGGTGCTCGCCACTGCCGCCCAGCAAGTGGTCGAAGCGCAAAACGGCCAGGTCGATTTTGCGGCCTTTAACAACCTGCTTGCCCGCTACGAGCAGCTGCTCAGCCGCGAACAACAGGGCCAGGTCGCCCGCCAGGCCGGAGCACAGCTCGCTTCCATGGAAGGCCTGGCTTTGGGCCACATCCTGTCCCAAAAATTCAAGGGCCTCTTTGGCAAACAGCTCTACAGCCAAGTCGTCAACCAGGTTTCCGACCAACTCTTGGACGAAACCGTTGAGCATCTGACGCCCAAGCAACTCAATCGGATGGTTGCCACCCTCACCAGCGACATCCCTTTACAGATCGGCAAGGACATGGATTCAGATTTCAAGCCTGCCGACGACTCCGTGCTCAAACGGCTGATCCAGACAAAAAAGGGTCCGGAGATCACCCGGACTATCGCCCAGAACATAGACGCCCGCCAACTGTTGATCAACCTTGGCACAACGGCGGACGAGTTGCCTGAACATCTGCTGCAGCGGATCAAGCAGCCGGAATGGTCAGCCCCGGTGCTGGCCACTGCCGCCCAGCAGATGGTCGACCCGGACATCCAGGTTCAGGGCAACGGCCAAGTGGATTTTGCTACGTTCAACACCCTGCTGGGTCGCTACGAGCAACTCCTCAGCCGCGAACAACAGGGGCAGGTCGCCCGTCAGGCCGGAGCGCGACTGGCCTCCATGGAAGGCGTGGCCCTGGGCAACATCCTGGCGCAAAAATTCAAGGGCATCTTTGGGCAACAACTCTACACCCAGGTCGTCAACCAGATCTCCGACGAGTTGCTCGACAAGACCGTCGACCACCTCACGCCCAAGCAACTCAACCGGATGATCGTCGCCCTGACCAGTGACCTCCCCCTGCAGGTCGACAAGAACAAGGACCTCGACTTTAAGCCCGACGACGATTCCATCCTCAAGCGTTTGGCCCAGACGCACAAAGGCCCGGAGATCACCAAGGCCATTGCCCTGAACATCGACGCCCAGGTCCTGCGTTCATCTCCAGACCCAACCTCCGCCCTCCCCGACCGCTTGGCCATGCGCCTGCAACAGCCGGCATGGTCGGCCCCGGTGCTGGTCGCCGCGGCCCAGCAATCCCTTGAAGCTGTTGATTTTACCAGCGGCACGGCTGACTTGTCGTCGTTTGAGCAGATGCTTGAGCGGTACGACACCCTGCTCAACAAGGAAAAACAACTCCAGGTCGCCACCCAGGCCGCCGCGCGGATCGCCGCGTTCGATGAGAAGGAGCTGGGTCTGATGCTGGTGCAAAAATACAAGAACCTGTTTGGCGAGCAACTCTATCAGCAGGTTATCGCCCAATTATCCGAAGACAAACTGGAACGACTGACCGCCCAGTTCCAGGCCCTTGCCGAAGGCCGCGCCGAACCTGATTTTGCCCTGGCCAACAAGGAGGTCGAAGCGGCGTACAACCGCTTGTTGCAGACGGTTCGCGGCGAAAAAATGCGGGCCATCATCCAAATGCACCGCGAACAGCAAAAATTGCAGGAACAGGAACGGAGTCTCTCCATCCGGGGCGGGCTGGACAAACTACTCAGCGGCGACCTTAAAGACCTGGCGAGCGCTGAGATCTGCCAGGCCCTGCCGGACACGGTCAAAAATCTGCTGCTCGAAAACGACGGTGCCAAGGCCGACAATCTGCTGATGCAACTGGCTGTAGCCCTGCAGCACAGCCAACCCGAAATTGGCGCCAACGCCTTCCAGGCCTTGGCCGAGATCGCCGGTCAATTGGCGCAGCTTGGCGAGTGGGAGCGCCTTGCCAAGCTGTTGCCGGCCTTGCAACAGGGGCTGCAACTGCAGGAAATCACAGCCGAGAGCAGCAAGCAGGCGCTGGCCGCCATTGGCCGTCTCACCGCCCACCGCCTGACCGAGGAAAACTACGCCCTCGCCTACGAAACCGCCCATTTCCTGCAGACCACGTCGACGACAACCGGAGCGTCCGGCAGTGCTCCGATCCGCGAGCAGGCCTTGGAAACCCTCAAGAGCCTGTGTTCGCCGCCCGTGCTGGAACAGTTGCTCGACCGTTACCTCCATGCAGAGCCCTACCAGGAGATTGCCGGCAAACTGTTGGTCGAGCTGGGTATGGATTCGGCGCGATTCCAACTGCAGCAATTGATTGCCAACGAAAGTCGCTATGAACGAAATCGCCTCCTGGCGCTGATCAAGCAGACCGGCAACCCGGCAATCTCTATCCTGTTGGAACAATTGCACAAGGATTCGCCTTGGTTTGTGGTGCGCAACGTCATCCGTCTCCTCGGCGAGATCGGCAACCCCGCCCTTTTTGCCACGGTCCGGCCGTTCATCAATCACAGCGATCTTCGCGTCCAGCAGGAGGTCATCAGCACGGCGGTTAAAATTGGCGGCAACAACCTCAAGGATTTCTTGCTCCACGCCCTGCAAAACGTCGACGATTCCCTCAAAATCAAGGTCATTGCGCATGTCGCCCAGGCCCACGACGAACGGTTTGTGCGGCCGCTGACCGATCTTCTGGAGAGCGCCAAACCTTTTCTCGGCAAGAATAAAAACGACCTGCAGATCAGCATCTGCAAAACGCTGGGCGCCATCGGCTCCAAACGGGCCACGGCGCCGCTGAACCGGGTGGTGCAAAGTAAAAACGTGTTGGGGCTTGCCGGCTACAGCGACGAAGTCCGCCAAGCGGCAGACCAAGCCTTGGAGCAGATACGACAGGCGGCGGTGCCCCTCAACAAAGAGCGGGGCGAGGAAGCCAGCGTGCGGCAGGAAGAGCAACCGTCGCACCCTCCTGCGTTGATGCCGGCGGCGGACATCCAAGCGGCGGAAGCGGAAATCTTTGCCTTAGTCGGACAGGGTCAGCCGGAACAGGCCAAGAAACAACTGCTCGACCTGATTGCCGCCACCGCCCGTTCCGGTGATTTCCCGACGGCGGAACGGTTGCGGGAGCGCATCTACGAAATCGACGCCATGCCCTTGGGTGAGATTATCCGTTCCGGCGAGATCATTGACGAGGAAAAACGGGGCGCGATCAAAGGCGAGGATTTAGAGATCTGGTCCGACCTGACTGATCGCCTCAGCTCCAAGGAATTTGAATCCATTTACCATGAATTTATTGAACGGCGCTACAAGCCGGAAGAAACCATTGTCGCCCAGGGCGATAAAAACGACGCCCTGTTCTTCATCAACCAGGGCAGCGTCAAGGTGTCGCATCTGGTCGGGCCGCGGGAGTTGTTCATCACCAGCCTCAACCGAGGCCAGATAGCCGGCGAAAATTTTTTCACCCCCTCGTTCTGGACGGTCACCCTGACCTCGCTCACCCCCTCGCGCCTCTACATCCTGCCGCAAACGGCGCTAAATGTATGGCAGGATCAGTTTCCAGGGTTGCGCGCCAAGCTCCACGAATATTACGCCGCCTGCAACAACATCCGGTCCATGATTGAGAAAAAAGGACTGGAACGTCGCAAGGATCAACGATTCACCCTATCGCGCAAGATTCAGGTGCAACCGATCAGCAGCCTCGACCAGCCCATCGGTCGCGGCTTTCGTTCTGAAACCGCCGACATCTCCCAGGGCGGGCTCGCCTTCCTTATCCGCATTGCCCGCCAGGAAAACGCCCGTCTCCTACTGGGCAGACGGGTACAGGTGGTGCTGCCGGTGGGCGGCAAAAGCGGCCATCTCACCCTCAAGGGACTGGTGATCGGCATTCAGCCGTTTCACCTGCTGGAAAACGACTACTCGGCCCATTTCAAATTCGACCAACCGCTCGACAAGCATGAGCTTCAATCCATTCTTGGCTAACAAGACCGCTCCTCCCCATTTCTTCTAACGTTCTCAGGGAGCGCCATGCCCGACGTTGTCACCCGTTTTTACCTGCAACAACTGCCCGAGGCCAAACTGTCCAACGCCCTCCTCCAGGCGCCCTGTCCCTTTTGCGCCGGCAAGGAGAACGGCAAGAGCCCCCTGCTGACGGTTTTTCTCAATCAGGAAAGCTTTTTCCACGGCTACTTTCGCTGTGTGAACCATTGCGTCAGTGGTGGTTTTCCCCTCCATTTCGCTCGGCTGCGCGGCGTCAGCCCGTCGCTTGCGCCAGGTTTTGACCCGGATCGCGAGTATTTCGGCCGCGAGGTCGAGTATCCGGTCAAGAATCTCAACAACGAACTCATCGGTTTTGCGGACAAACTCACCGGCGACCAGCAGGCCGCCCTGGCGGCGGGCGGGATTGCCCCCGAAACGCTGGCGGAACTGCGCATCGGCTACAACGGCAGATACCTGGTGTTTCCCTACATCCAAGCCGACGGCAACTGCTACGCCGCCCGTTGCGTGCATCCGGAGCGGCCGGAAGATTTTTTCTGGTACGGCGACGAACGCTTTTTCGGCGACCAGTTCCATATCTTTAACGCCCAGGAAATCGAGCGTTGCGAAAACGGCGCGCTCTTCCTGGTCGAAGGCGAAAAAAACCTGCTGCCCCTGAAGCAATTGGGATTGCCGGGCATCGCCGTACCCACCGCCGCAGACCTTGCCCATGTCGATCCGCTGCAGCTGGCCTGGATCCGGACCATCTTTCTCTGGGTCAACCACACCGCCGAATCCGAGGCCATGGCCAAGGCCTTTGCCACCCGGGTCGGCTTCAAGGTGCGGATCGTTCGCTGGCCCGAGGACGCCGCCCGCAACACCTCGCTGTTTCAGCTTGCCGCCGAGACCACAACCCCGTTGCAGAAAACCGTGTTTGCGATGATCCGGGAAGCGCGCGCCTTCTCGCCCTTCCCTACCCCTGCAAGCGAGTTTCAGACCTTCAGCGAGCGTTTGTTCCAGGAATCGGGCGAATCCTACGCCAGCCTGACCAGCGGTTTTCCCCTTCTGGACCGGGCGCTGGGCGGCATCCACGGCATCAACATCATGGGCGGCGCGCCCAAGGCGGGCAAATCGGCATTTTTTATTCAGATCGCCTCGGAAATGGCGATGCGCAAAATCCCGACGCTGTACTATGACTTTGAAAACGGCCGGCAAAAAATCTATCTGCGCATCCTCTGCCGCCTCTGCCGCCTGACCATTGACCAAATCAAAGGTGCCAGCCTGCCCCCGGAAGAACGGCGTCGGCTCCATCAGGCGCAACAACGGCTGCACCAGGCGCTCTCCTGGCTGCGGGTGGTCAACGATCGCAAACTCTCGCCCGAGACCATGCGCCGCCACATCGATTTCATCCGCCACGAGACCAACTCGGACTATACCGTGGTGGTGGTCGACAGCCTGCACAAGCTGCCGTTCAAGGACATCAGCCAGCAACGCAGCGGCATTGACGCCTGGTTGCGCCAGTTTGAGGCCATCCGCGACGAGATGGCGGTCAGTTTTTTGGTGATCTCGGAGTTGGAACGAAGCGTCGACGGCCAGTTCGATCGCCAGCCCCATCTCGGTTCGTTTAAGGGTTCCGGCGACATCGGCTATTCCGCCGACAACGCCATGGTGCTTCTGCCCAAGTGGGACCCGTTTGACAACAACCCGCCGGAACAGCGGGCCAACGAATTGTGGCTGGTGGCTAGTCGGGAACAGAGCCCTGGGCTGGTGGCCTCGTACCGGCTCGATTATCCCTACTGGGGTTTTAGCGAAGAATAGCCGAAATCAAGCCGAAATCAGCCGGCCCCATTCGTCGATCAGGGCGAGGGCCTGGGCGGAACGGAGGCGGCCCCGTTCTTTTTTGGGGATTTTCCGGCCGACCAGGGGCGGAAACAGGCCAAAGTTGACGTTGGACGGTTGAAAATGGGCCGGATCAGAGGCTGTCAGATGCTGGATCAAGGCGCCGTGGGCAGTGGCCGGCGGCGGAACCAGCAACGCCTTGCCCTGGACCATCCGAGCCGCATTGATCCCGGCCAGCAATCCCATAGCCGTGGACTCGATATAGCCCTCCACCCCGGAAAGCTGTCCGGCCAGAAAAAGGCCCGGTCGCTGCTGCATCTGCAGGGTGGAATCAATCACCCGGGGGGCGCAGACAAAGGTGTTGCGGTGGATGGAACCCAGCCGGAGAAAAACCGCCCGCTCCAGGCCGGGAATGGTGCGAAATACCCGCTGCTGTTCGGCATAGGTCAGTTTCGTTTGGAATCCCACCAGGTTGTAGGCCGTGCCCTCGCGATTTTCCGCCCGCAGCTGCACCACCGCATGGAAGACTTTGCCGGTGACCGGATGCGCCAGGCCAATGGGCTTCATCGGGCCGAAGCGCAGGGTGTCCGCGCCCCGTTCGCACATCACTTCAATCGGCAGACAGCCTTCAAAATATTTTGCCTCCTCAAAGGCGTGCAGCGGCACGGTCTGGGCCGAACCAAGCACAGTCATGAATTGCTCGTACTGCTCCCGATCCATGGGACAGTTGAGATAATCGCCCGGGCCTTGGTCGTCCCAGCGGGATTTCCGGTAAATGATGTTCATGTCCAGGCTGTCGACGTCGACAATCGGGGCGATGGCGTCGTAAAAGGCCAGATGTTCGCCGCCGGCCAGGGCCTGGAGGTGTTCGGCCAGGGGACCGGAAAGCAGCGGGCCGGCGGCAAGCACCACCGGGCCGGCCGTGGTCTCGGGAATCCGGCAAACCTCTTCGCGGCGCACCGTGATCAGGGGGTGTGCTTCAATCGCCTCGGTGAGCGCGGCGGCAAACTGCGCCCGATCCACGGCCAGCGCCGTGCCGGCGGGCACAGCGGTTTGGTCGGCGATCCGCATCAGCAGCGAGCCCATCTGGCGCATCTCCTCCTTGAGCAATCCCGCCGCCGAATCCACGGCATTCGAGCGCAGCGAGTTGGAACAGACCAGTTCTCCCAACTGCGCCGATTCATGGGCCGGGCTGAAGCGCTGGGGTTTCATCTCGTACAAGGTCACCCGCACGCCCTGTTGCGCCGCCTGCCAAGCCGCTTCGCAGCCTGCCAAACCGCCGCCGATCACTGTTGCCTGTTCTGTTGTTGCCATTGTTTTCCTCGCGCAAAAAAAGGCAGGGTGAACAAGCACCCTGCCCTGAAAGCAAAAAATCAAAAAATAACGAAAAACCGAATCAATATCGGTAATGCTCCGGCTTGAACGGGCCGGCGACGTCAACCCCGATATACTCGGCCTGCTCCTGGGTGAGCGCGGTCAAGTGCACCCCGATCTTGGCCAGATGCAGCCGGGCCACCTTCTCATCGAGCTGCTTCGGCAAGAAATAAACCTTGTTCTCATAGGCTTCGGAATTTTTCCACAACTCCATCTGGGCCAGCACCTGGTTGGTGAAGGAGTTGCTCATCACAAAACTCGGATGGCCGGTGGCGCAACCGAGGTTGACCAGCCGCCCCTCGGCAAGCACGATCAAGCGCTTGCCGTCGGGGAAGATGACGTGATCAACCTGGGGCTTGATGTTCTCCCAGGGCAGGCTGCGGATGCCGGCGATGTCGATCTCAGAATCGAAGTGACCGATATTGCAGACAATAGCCTGATCAGGCATCGCTTCCATATGCGCCCGGGTAATCACCCGCAAATTGCCGGTGCAGGTGACGAAGATGTTGCCCTTGGCCGCGGCCTCGTCCATGGTCACCACCCGGTAGCCTTCCATGGCCGCCTGGAGGGCGCAGATCGGGTCGATCTCGGTCACCAGGACCGTGGCCCCCATGCCGCGCAGGGCCTGGGCGCAGCCTTTGCCGACGTCGCCGTAGCCAACCACCACCGCGATCTTGCCGGCGATCATCACGTCGGTGGCGCGTTTGATGCCGTCGATCAAGGACTCGCGGCAACCGTAGAGATTGTCGAATTTTGACTTGGTCACCGAGTCGTTGACGTTGAAGGCCGGGCACATCAGTTTGCCCTGCTTGGTCATCTCATAGAGCCGATGCACGCCGGTGGTGGTTTCCTCGGAGATGCCGCGGATCGACCGCATCAACTCCGGGTACTTCTCGTGCATCACCAGGGTTAGGTCGCCGCCGTCGTCCAGGATCATGTTGGGCCGCCAATCGTTCGGTCCAAAGATGGTCTGCTCAATGCACCACCAGAATTCTTCCTCGGTCTCGCCCTTCCAGGCAAAGGTGGGGATGCCGGCGGCGGCGACTGCGGCGGCGGCGTGATCCTGGGTGGAAAAGATGTTGCAGGAAGACCAACGCAACTCGGCGCCAAGATGCACCAGGGTCTCCATCAGCACCGCCGTCTGGATGGTCATGTGCAGACACCCGCCAATCCGCGCCCCGGCAAGGGGTTTGCTTGCGCCGAACTCCTCGCGCAGCGCCATCAGGCCGGGCATTTCGGTTTCGGCAATGGCGATCTCTTTGCGGCCCCAATCGGCCAGGCTCATATCCGCTACTTTATAATCACTCATGTAATGCTCCTGCTTCCTGCGTGAGGAAGCTGCTTATGCTGAAAAAAATTACAGGCCGGCGGCAGCGCGCAGGGCCTCGACCTTGTCGATCCGCTCCCAGGTGAACTCCGGCAGTTCGCGCCCGAAATGGCCGTAGGCTGCGGTCTTGTGGTAGATCGGCCGCAGCAGGTCCAGTTGCTGGATGATTGCCTTGGGCCGGAGATCAAAAACCTGGCCGACAATTTCAACCAGTCGTTCTTCGGAAATCGTGCCGGTGCCAAAGGTTTTGACGTTGATCGACACCGGCTTGGAGATGCCGATGGCGTAGGCCACCTGGACCTCGACTTCAGTGGCCAGTTTGGCGGCGACAATGTTCTTGGCCACATAGCGGCCCATGTAGGAGGACGACCGATCCACCTTGGACGGATCCTTGCCGGAAAAGGCGCCGCCGCCGTGCGAACCGCGGCCGCCGTAGGAATCGACAATGATCTTGCGGCCGGTGACTCCGCAGTCGCCCACTGGGCCGCCAATCACGAACCTACCGGTGGGATTGATGAAGAATTTGGTGTTGGCGTCGATCATGTGGGCCGGCAGCACCGGTTTGATGATCTCCTCCATCACCGCTTCCTTGAGATCCTCGTAGCTGACGTCCGGGCTGTGCTGGGTGGAAAGCACCACCGCCTCGATGCGTTTGGCCACGTTGTCGACATACTCGATGGTCACCTGACTCTTGGCGTCGGGACGCAGCCAGGGAAGAACGCCCGCCTTGCGCATGTCGGCTTGACGCTTGGTCAGATAATGGGCGTAGGTGATGGGCATGGGCATGAGCACGTCGGTCTCGTCGCAGGCGTAGCCAAACATCAGCCCCTGGTCCCCAGCGCCCTGATCAAGATCAAGTCCGCTGCCTTCGTTGACGCCCTGGGCAATGTCCGGCGACTGCTTGTCGATTGAGGTGATGACTGCGCAGGACTGCCAGTCAAACCCCATGTCAGAAGAATTGTAGCCGATCTCCCGGATGGTTTCGCGGACGATCTGGGGCATGTCGACCCAGGCCGTGGTGGTGATTTCGCCGGCGATCATGGCCATGCCGGTGGTGACCAGACTCTCGCAGGCCACCCGCGCATGTTTGTCCTGGGTGAGGATGGCGTCCAGAATGGCGTCGGAGATCTGATCGGCGACCTTGTCCGGGTGTCCCTCGGACACCGATTCAGAGGTGAAAAGATGCGTTGACATAAGCGTCTCCTTATGGAGTTAAAATAGACAAAACAGCAAAAAATAAGACGACCTCAAGACAACGGGTCGGCGAGGATCATGCGAAGGTTGCCGCCTGTTTTCAGGCAGTTGGCGCAAGGCGCGAACAGACGTTCCGGAGGAACGTACAAAAAAAGTATAAATACTAAACTTCACGCATCTCTTCAATGCAAATTGCTTGTCTGCCGCGCCACAAGGCCTTTTGAAGCCGGCGGGGCAACAGGCGACAACCCACCTCAGCCGTGGACGGCGTAGCCGCCGTCGACCACCAGGGTCTGGCCATGGACCATGGCCGCTAGGTCGCTGCACAAAAACAAAATGAGATCAGCCACATCGTCGGGCGTGGTCAAGCGTCCCAGGGGGGTGCGGGCCATGGCGGTGGCGATGATTTCCTCACGGTTGGGAAATTTTTTCAGGGCGTCGGTGTCCACCACCCCGGCGCTGACCGTATTGACGGTGATGCCCAGGGGACCAAGTTCCACCGCCAAGTGTCGAACCAGCGATTCCAGCGCCCCTTTGGATGCGCCCACCACGGTATAATTCGACACCGCCCGAACCGCGCCAATCGAAGAAACGGCGACGATGCGCCCGCCGCTGGACATCAGGGGCAGGGCCTGCTGGGTGATGAGCATCAAGGCCCGGGCGTTGATGTTCACCGCCCAGTCCCAATGGCGGCTCTTCAGCTCCATCACCGGTTTGAGCACGCCGGAGGCGGCGTTGGACACAATCACGTCGAGTCGGGAATAGCGGCTGCGGATCTCGGCAAACATGGCGTCAAGGCTTGCCTCGTCGGCCAGGTTGGCGCGAATGGCCACGCATCGCCCACCCTTGGTCTCTATTTCCGTCACCACCTCGCTGGCGTTGGTTCGATGACGGACGTAGTTGATAATCACCTCAGCGCCCTGCGCCGCCAGTCGCTGGGCCACAGCCTTGCCGATGCCGCGCGAACCGCCGGTGACCAGGGCCACCTTTCCTTGCAAATCAATCATGTACGCTCCTTTGAGTATTTGCCGCTCCATAAAATAAGCAGCCGTTGCACAATGTCCAGGAGGAGATGCTCTCCTGCTCACGCTCCAACAACCCGGAGCCAGGTCCGTTTTATGGAGTTTTTGACAAAACGAAAGGGGTTGAAACGCACCGGCCCTAGTTGCTCCGGAACGAGAAAATCAGCGACCGCAAGCTCTGCGGGCGTTGTCAGGGGAAACTGCAAGGCTTCAGCATCCACACCGGCTAAGCCTGCCCCGTGGGCCGCGCGCCACAGCGGACATAACTGCGGATCAACGCCCAATATGCGCAGGAGGGCGGCGTCAACGGCCACCGGGTTGACGCCGGCGGCGAGAAGCCCCAAAGGATAAGGTTCGCCATGGATCGGCCCGTCAACATGCATGGCAACCACCCCGTCCACCAGGGAACCGCCAGGCGGCAAGACTGCCAGCAGATCCACCAACAACGCGGCAAACCGGCCGTTGGCGCCGCCATGAGCCATATGCCACCAGGGTTTGTGAAATCCGGAAAGGCAGCCGAAATAATTCTTCACCGCCAAGGTCAGGCGCATCTGCGAGTGGGCCTTGGCCCTGGGGAGATTGAGCAACACATCGCATTCCATGGCCTCTGCGGCCAAGGCGGCCTTGACCCCGCACGGCAGCAGCGTCTCGGTTGTGCGCCGAAACTCGACCACCGGCACACCAAGCCGCTCCAGCGGGGGCAAGGCGCCAATCGCTGCAAGCACAGACCGCGCCGAGCCAAAGGAGGGCGAATCGCCGACCGCCGGCCGAGCCCCTTGATCGATCAACCATCGCGCCGCAGCAACAATGCATCGGCCGTCGGTGCAGGCGAGGCGGCCGTTTGTGGCGGTGATGAGATTGGGTTTGAGCAGCACCCGCGCGGTCCGCAAATTGCTCCCGGCCAGCATGGGGCCGAGCAATCGATCAACGGCGACATCCAAAGACGGCTGGTCATAGGTTGGTTGCGCCGTCAGGGCGACGCTGGTGCTGGACAGTTGCATGATTCAAAAAAAACCGGCTTGGTTCACAGGGAACCAAGCCGGAAAAGGAGAGAAGAGATGAAGATGTTTTGAGTATAGCATCATCCGTGCCATCTCCTGCGGACGGGTGCCAGGAGATGTTTTTCAACCTTATTTCAAGCAATAGCGGCCTGGCAGCTGACGCCAAGGCCGATTCGCCGCCACGACAACAGTAAAATATTTTTTACCCTTAACTACCTCCACAAAAACACTACAGAAAAAAACATTTAAAAACAGCACGTTGGCGCATATATATTTTTATACGTTTCCATGACGCCCAGAGTCCTCAACTGGGTATTTTTTATACAAGCCGGGACTACCGGCCGCGAATCTCCAGAGGAATCACCCGCACGCGGAGGACGCCTTCCTGTTGCGCGATCTTGCTCTGCACCTCTTCCGACACCGGGCCGGCGCAGTCGATGATGTTGTAGCCCAAGGCGCCGTTGCTCTTGTTGGTGTAGTTCATGATGTTGATCTTCTCGCCGCCCAGCATGTTGCTGATCATGCCGATCATGCCGGGCTGATCCTTGTTGATCACAGTCAGGCGGGTGTGAACGTCAACAGTGGGGATGGTTTCGATGTTGGGAAAATTGACGCTGTGAACGATGTTGCCGAATTCAAGATAATTTTTCAACTCGCGCACCGCCATGGTGGCGCAATTCTCTTCGGACTCGGCGGTTGAAGCGCCAAGATGCGGCGTCACCAGAATTTTTTCGCGGCCGAGAAATTTCACCGAAGGAAAATCCGAAATGTGCCCTTTGAGCTTGCCGCTGGCCAAGGCGGCCAACACCGCATCCTCGTCGATGATCGGACCGCGGGCGTAATTGATCAGCACGGCGCCGTCCTTGACGAACTCGAGGAAATCCTTCTCGGTCACGTAGCCCCTAGTGTTCTTGTTCAGCGGCATGTGCACCGAAATAAAATCAGCCTCGCTTAGGGCCTCCTTGCGGGAACGGGCCAGGGTGACTTCAGGCGCTAAGTGGTGGATGTTGTCCATGGCCGGGAAGGGATCAAAGCCCAACACCCGCATACCGTGGTGCAAGCCGGCATTGGCCACGCCGACACCGATCTTGCCCAGGCCAAACACCGCCAGGGTCTTGCCGGCCATCTCCTCGCCTTTGAATATTTTTTTGCGCGCCTCAACCTCGCGGTTAATGTCCTCGTCGTTCTTCCCGGTCAACCCCTGGCAGAACTCGATGCTCTTTTCCACATTGCGCAGCCAGATGCCAAGCGAAGTGTAGACCAGTTCGACCACGGCATTGGCGTTGGCGCCGGGGGTGTTGAACACGCAAATCCCCTTTTCCGAGGCCTCGTCCACCGGGATGTTGTTGACCCCGGCACCGGCGCGGGCTATGGCCAGCAGGTCGGGATAGGGCGCTAAATCAATTTTGGAGCTGCGAACAACGATGCCTCCGGGGTTGCTCTCCTCTGGGCTGACATTGAACCGGTCGTTGAACAGAGCCAGCCCCTCTTGGGCAATGGCATTGATGGTCTTGATGTTGAATTGCTTCATTCTCGTCCTCTTCGATATGCAAATTAGGGGGAATACATCAGGGGCGAACAACACTTTCCACGGAACGTCGTTGGCAGGACGGATATTCAGGCCCACCAAACGATCCAAGGAAAGGACATACCAGCAATACTCCAAGAAACAGGGGCCTGCGAAAGAACACAGGCCGCAAAATGTGGCAAAATACGGTAACGCACGTGGATCTGTCAAGGAAAAGGGTGCTTTAGAGAGAGGTTTGCCCGTGTTAGTGCAATGTGTGGAAGGTAAGGATAAGTGAAGGGAGAGTTAAGCACTGGGCGGAGAACGAAAAAAACAGACAACTCGCTGTAATTTTGTTAACAATTGAAAAATTCCGGAATTTTTTCCGGAATTCCGACTTTCCCTACACCAAATCGTAGTGACAGGCATCGACTTTAACGGCCTTTAGGGCGTTGATTTGCCCGAAAAAAACGTGGGCTGTCCAGTGTGAAAGCCTGGAGGAAGCGCAACGGAAACCGGGGGATTGGGTGGCGGAAAAAAAGCAGCCCGATAGCGCGGTGCAGCTATCGGGCTTGGGGCAAGCATATCTGAGAGTGTTCCCGGATTCCGTTAAAATCCGGGCTACCTGCTAGAACCATTAATCAAAAATTGCCTCGTCCGCAGAATCTGTGGGTAGATTCTTGATATTTAGCCCCAGAACCTGAGCCCCGCCGGAGGTGAAGGTGTGGGGTGCCTGCCGCCCCGTCACCCTTGCCACTTTCAGGATGAGCGTGGAGGCTCGGCTCTGTCAAGGCTGTGCGCACAGCGCACACCCGCAGGGCTCGGCCTTGATAGAGAGTCGGGGCTCCATGCTACAAGCTGTGCTGTTCTTTCAAACAAGTTCGAAAGACGAACTGATGACCGATCCCAGCGCCTCCCTTCTGACGGAGCGGCTGAGATAGCCATATATCAATGTGTCGCCGTCAGGACGATCGCCTGCCCGCCCACAAATTCTGCGGAGTAATCCAAAAATCCTGCCCTGTAGGCGGTCTGGATTTTTATTATTGCAGGCGTGTGACTTTTGAAATTATTTCGAAACACGTCTGCGGCCAACAGCTGCCAAACCAGCCAAGCCTGTTCCTAAAAGCACCATAGTGGTGGGTTCAGGGACAGGAGAGCCAGTTGTTAAATAGGCATATCCTTGACCGCCATCAGGGATATAGATCGGTGTGGAGGTTGAAGTATAGACTTCAGTCCCATTTGCAATCGAAAAACTTGTTACATTAGAGGAATTGCCCCCCCAAATATCGGCAACATACACATACCAGTCTTGAGAAATATTCGAATTATAAATCGATGTAATGTCATAAGTAGCGGATCCATTAAATCCATCATTGGTATTATAGCCCCACGCTACCTGAACTGACCATGCCGGAGAAGAAGCATTCCCTAGACCGAAGAAAACACTATAATCATCCCAGTAAGGATTTCCACCGCTCATTTGCATAGAAATTGTCGTTGCACTCGACAATTGAACTGATGCCAACATCAATAACCCTACCAACAGTAAACACTTTTTCATAATTCCTCCTTTTTTGAAAAAAACATAGATTATTTCATGTGAAAATGACTATTGCAACACAAGAAACAAGCTACGATTGCCAACAAAACTTACTTTAATTTCAGCTTATTGAGCACAACCTTCTGTTGCGAACTAGCATGACCAGCACAATTACAACTTTTAGGTAAATGAACAATTCACCTTAATATTGCACAATACATGCCACCCCGTGACGCGTTAAATATTGGAGCATATAGCCCCCCCTTGCGGGGGTAAGGATGAACAAAAAGCAAAAAGAAAAGCAAAAAGGGGGCAGACTCAATTTCTTCTTTCCGTTTCGATAAATCAAGCAATTAAGCAAGGAAATTTCCTCACACCCTCTCCATAGACCGCACCAGTATCCGCTCAGCACCAGCCTCCATCACGCCCTGCCAGAGCCCCCTGAGACCAGCGCATTCGTCACCCCCATTTTCCTGCAGACCGGAGTGTTTTCCGCCGATCCGCACAGCAGACGGATCAGGAGTGCAAAGCAAAAAATATTATTATTCAAAAGAATTAGCAAAGAAAAATCTTGCCATCCAAACCCTTCAGTCCGCATTCCCGAAAAACAGGAGCGAAAAAATTACCCACCATCAGGCAAGGGCGGCGGCAAGGGTCAAGGCGTGGCGGGTGGGGCGCACCGCGTGCACCCGGAGGATGCCTGCGCCCTGGCGGGCACAGAGTGCGGAGACAATGGCGGTGGCCGTATCGCGGTCGGCGGTGGGGAGATCGAGTAACTGGCCGAGGAAGGACTTGCGTGAGTGGCCGATGAGCACCGGGCAGCCATGGACCTTGAAGGCCCGAATGGAGCGGAGGATGGCGAGATTATGTTCCAGGGTTTTGCCGAAGCCGATTCCAGGGTCAACGATAATCCGTGAAGGCGCAACCTCGTTCTTCTCCAGCCAGTGGATTCGTTCCGCAAAAAAGGAATTGATCTCCTCCACCACATCCTCGTACTGCGGCCTCACCTGCATGTCGCCGGGATTGCCCTGCATGTGCATGATGATGATCGGGCCGTCGAAGGATCGAGCCACGTCGATCATTTCCGGATCAAAGCGCAGAGCGGAGATGTCGTTGATCATGGTCGCCCCGGCGACCAGGGCTTCGCGCGCCACCACCGCCTTGGTGGTGTCAATGGAGATGGGGAGATCGCTGCATGCGCGGATTTTCCGGATGGCCGGAATGCCCCTTGCCAGTTCCTCCTTCACGCTCACCGGCTCGGCAAAGGGACGGGTGGATTCGCCGCCGACGTCAATGATGTCTGCTCCTTCGCTGATGAGTTGCTCAATCCGGGCTTCGAGAGCGGCCTCGGTGTTCCAGCGTCCGCCGTCGGAAAAGGAATCCGGGGTGACGTTGAGAATACCCATGATCTGCACCTTGTTTTTCATGGCTTTTCCTTCCAGCATTTGTGAGAAGTACAGGTTTTTAGCGTATGCGGGAAAACTCGGCAAGAATGCAGCAATGAACAACGGATTGGAGCGTTGCCCTCTGCGGTGTGAACAGGCAACACAACTCGTTCCGCTTACCTCACATCCCAAACCAATCATCCGCCTGACAGCGTTCAGTCTCTTTTCCGGATGCTTCAAAGTGACGTTTTTCTGTCGTCATTACGACCAAACAGAAAATATCCCAAGGTTGTCCACACACGGTCAAACACACCTCATTCCATTTGTCTCAATTAAACGAAGCATGATGCACAGAGCAAAACCTCGTCGACGAAGGTTTGTCATCTCGAGCGAAGCGTTTTGGCTGGCCCCACGAAACCGTTCCCATGCGGCGCTTGGACACCAGAGAACGAAAGCTGGCCGGGCGGGCCGTAGCCTGGATGCAGCTTGCGGAATCCGGGGTTGATGTGATCTGTTCCCGGATTCCGTTGCACTTCATCCAGGCTACGGGTTGATATGACGCACCCTCCTCGACGAAATGTGCTGTGCGCAACATGCCTCGTTTGATTTAAAAATGGAACAAGACACTCAAGATAACCGCCTCAACTACCCTCTGCAAACGACAGCGTGGATGCAAAACCAACAAGCAAACAATCTGTTGCTGCAACAAAAAAGGGGTGGGCCGCCTTCGCTAATCGAAGACAGCCCACCCCAGGCAAACGCACTGCAATGAGTTTAGGCGTCGGCGGTTTCGACCGGCGCTTCCACCGTTTCCTCGCCGTTTTCGCCCCGCAACTTGGCAATAATCCGGTCCATGTCGTCAAGAATAATCGTCTCGCGCTCCAGGAGCTCGTCGGCAATGGCCTTGAGGATGTCGCGATTTTCTTCCAGCAAACGGGTGACCTTGTCGTTGGCCTCGACCACGATCTTTTTCACCTCCGCATCGATCTTCTGCGCGGTCTGTTCGCTGTAATCGCGGTGCTGGGCAATTTCGCGGCCGAGGAAGATGTGTTCTTCCTTCTTGCCGTAAGACATCGGGCCGAGTTCGTCGCTCATGCCCCACTCGCACACCATCTTGCGCGCCAATTCGCTAGCCCGCTCGATGTCGTTGCCGGCGCCGGTGGTGATTTCGTTAAACACCAGCTTCTCCGCCACTCGACCGCCAAAGAGAATCGCAATCGAGTTGAGCAGGAAGCCTCGGGCATGGGTGTATTTTTCGTCGGTGGGCAACTGCATGGTGAGGCCAAGCGCCCGCCCGCGGGGAATGATGGTGACCTTATGAATCGGGTCGGTTCCCGGCAACAACCGCGCCACCAGGGCGTGACCGGCCTCGTGATACGCGGTGATCTCTTTTTCTCTGGGGCTGATGATCATGGACTTGCGCTCCGCACCCATCATCACCTTATCCTTGGCCCGCTCCAGGTGATTGGCGTCGACCTCTTCCTTGCCTTCGCGGGCGGCCATCAGGGCCGCCTCGTTGACCAGGTTTTCCAAATCGGCGCCGGAAAAACCAGGGGTGCCGCGGGCAATCACCGCCATGTCGACATCGTCGGCCAGCTTGGTTTTTTTGCCATAGATTTCAAGAATTTTCTCGCGACCCTTGATGTCCGGCACCGGCACCACCACCTGGCGGTCAAAACGGCCGGGCCGAAGCAGCGCGGGGTCCAGGACGTCGGGCCGGTTGGTGGCGGCGATGATGATGACGCCGTCGTTGCCTTCAAAGCCGTCCATCTCGACCAGCAGCTGATTGAGGGTCTGCTCGCGCTCGTCGTGTCCGCCGCCGAGTCCGGCGCCGCGATGCCGACCGACGGCGTCAATCTCGTCGATAAAGATGATGCAGGGGGCATTTTTCTTGCCCTGCCCAAACAGGTCCCGCACCCGTGAAGCGCCAACACCGACAAACATCTCGACAAAGTCAGAACCGGAAATGGTGAAAAACGGCACGCCCGCCTCGCCGGCAATGGCTCGGGCCAGCAGGGTTTTGCCGGTTCCGGGAGAACCAGCCAGCAGCACGCCCTTGGGAATGCGGCCGCCGAGTTTGGTGAATTTCTGCGGATCACGGAGAAAATCGATAATTTCTTCCAGTTCGGCCTTGGCCTCGTCAATCCCGGCCACATCCTTGAAGGTTATTTTAACCTCGCCCTCGCCCTGCAGTTTCGCCCTGGTTTTGCCAAACGACAGTGCGCCGCCTTTGCCGCCCATTTGCATCTGCCGCATGAAAAAAATCCACACCCCGATCAACAGCAGCATCGGAAACCAGGAGACAAAAATCGTCAGATACCAAGGCGTTTCCTCGGGTTTCTTCACCGAGATGTCCACATCCGACTCCCTCAGCAGGGGGATCAGGCCGGCGTCGCTGGGCGCCAGCGTCTTGAAGGGACGACCATCCTGACCAATGCCGGAGATCTCCTCGCCCTGGATATTGACCTTGTTGATGGCCCCGCTCTCCACGTTGGACCAGAATTCGCTATAGGTGATCGAATTGCTCTGGATCTGCGGCTTATTGAACAGCTGGAACAGCAGGATCATGGTCAGCCCGATGACCAGCCACATACTGAGGTTTTTATAAAAAGTATTCAAAAATTATCTCCAAAAAATCGTCATCAAGAAAATTCGCCGGCCCCATTAGCCGCTTATCCCTTCTTTTCAATTGGATAACCTACTTTAACATCGATTTTCTTTCAGTCAATGCCCTTTGCGAATTCCTGGATGGTCTTGACTCCCACCTCTTTGTGACGCACGGACTCCATGGCCTGCGTCATGGCCAAGCCGCCGGTGAGGGTGGTGGTGTAGGGGATATGGTAGTCAAGCGCCGCCCGACGGATAATGTAGCTGTCTTCGGTGGTTCGGTTGCCGGCCGAGGTGTTGAGGATCCACTGCACCTGCCCGTCCTGGATTTTATCCAAAATATGGGGGCGGCCCTGGGAGATTTTGTTGACCTCGCTGCAGGCAATGCCGCTTTCCTTCAATTTGGTTGCCGTGCCCCGGGTGGCGAGAATGGAGTAGCCAAGGTCCTCAAGTTTTTTGGCCACCGGGACCACCGCGTCTTTGTCGCCGTGGCGGACGCTGAGAAACACCGTGCCGCGCTCAGGCAGTTCGGAATTGGAAGCCATCTGCGATTTGGCCAGGGCCAGGCCCAGGTCGTCGTCGATGCCCATAACTTCACCGGTGGATTTCATCTCCGGCCCGAGCAGGGTGTCGACGTTCGGGAACCGGTCAAAGGGAAAGACCGCCTCTTTGACCGCCCAGTGATGCAGGGTCTTCTCTTTAGTGAAGCCAAGCTGTTCCAGGGTTATGCCCAGCATCACCTTGGTGGCGATCTTGGCCAGGGGCACGCCGGTGGCCTTGGACACAAAGGGCACGGTCCGCGAGGCCCGGGGATTGACCTCAAGGATGTACAGGGTCTGTCCCTGCACCGCGTATTGCACGTTCATCAGCCCGATCACGCCCAATTCCTGGGCCATGGACTTGGTGGCGGCGGAGATCTCCTCAATCATGGTTTGGGAGAGCGTGTGGGGCGGCAACACGCAGGCCGAATCGCCGGAATGGATGCCCGCCTCCTCAATATGTTCCATGATGCCGCCGAGCACCGTCATTGAGCCGTCGCTGATCGCGTCAACGTCAACCTCAATCGCGTCCTTAAGGAACTGGTCAAGCAGCACCGGATGCTCGCCGCCGGTCATGCCGGGGATGGCCATAAAGCTGCGGATGCCCTGCTCGTTGTAGACGATCCGCATGTCGCGACCGCCCAGCACATAGGATGGGCGCATGACCACCGGATAGCCGATCTCGGCTGCCACGGCCAGGGCCTCTTCCAGGGTGTGGGCCGTGCCGTTGGCCGGCTGGCGCAATCCCAGTTTCTGCAGCAACTGCTGGAATCGTTTGCGGTCCTCGGCGCGGTCAATGGCGTCCGGCGGGGTGCCGATGATCGGCACGCCCACCCTGGCCAGCGGCACCGCCAAGTTGAGCGGCGTCTGGCCGCCAAACTGGACAATCACCCCATCCGGTTTTTCCCGCTCGATGATGTTGAGCACGTCCTCGCGGGTCAGCGGTTCAAAGTAGAGTTTGTCCGAGGTGTCGTAGTCGGTGGACACGGTCTCTGGATTGGAGTTGACCATGATCGACTCGACCCCGATTTCGCGCAGGGCAAAGGAGGCGTGGACGCAACAGTAATCAAACTCGATGCCCTGGCCGATCCGGTTGGGTCCGCCACCGAGAATCATGATTTTCTTGCGGTCGCTCCGTTTGGACTCATCCTCCTGCTCGTAGGTGGAATAGTAGTACGGAGTGTAGGATTCGAACTCGGCGGCGCAGGTGTCCACCAGCTTGTAGGCCGGCTCCAGGCCAAGTTTTATCCGCAGTTTGCGGATATCGTCCTCGGAGGTGCCGGTCAGGGTGGCCAACTGGACGTCGGAAAAGCCGTGCTGCTTGGCCTCATAGAGAAAGTCGCGGTCCAGGCCGACAAAGCCGCGAGTCCGAATCTCTTCGCCCTTGTCCACCAGTTGCTTGAAATTGTAGAGGAACCAGGGGTCGATCTGGCTCAGCTCATAAATCCGCTCGATGCTCATCCCGCGCCGCAGGGCCTCGAAAACATGACTGACCCGCTTCGAGTTGGGCCGATTCAGGCCCCGGTCGAGATCATCCTGATGCAGGGTGGTCATGTCCTCCTTGCCGTCGAAGCCAAAGCCCATCCGTCCCACTTCCAACGAGCGCATCCCCTTCTGGAAGGCCTCCTTGAAGGTGCGGCCAATGGCCATGGTTTCGCCCACCGACTTCATCGCCGTGCTCAAAATATCCTCGGCCTCCGGGAATTTTTCGAAGGTCCAACGCGGAATCTTGACCACGCAGTAGTCGATGCTCGGCTCAAAGGAGGCGTAGGTTTCGCGGGTGATGTCGTTTTTGATCTCGTCCAGGGTGTAGCCCACCGCCAGCTTGGCGGCGATCTTGGCAATCGGAAAGCCGGTGGCCTTGGAGGCCAGGGCGGACGACCGCGAAACCCGGGGATTCATCTCAATCACCATCAGCTCGCCGTCGGCCGGGTTGACCGCAAACTGGACGTTGGAGCCGCCGGTTTCCACTCCGATCTCGCGGATGATGGCAATCGCGGCATCGCGCATCTCTTGGTATTCCCGGTCGCTCAGGGTCTGGGCTGGGGCCACGGTGATCGAATCGCCGGTGTGCACGCCCATGGCGTCGATGTTCTCAATCGAGCAGATGATGACCACGTTGTCGTTTTTGTCGCGCATCACCTCCAGCTCGAACTCCTTCCAGCCGAGCAGCGAACGCTCGAGCATGACCTCGTTGGTCATCGACAGATCGATGCCGGCGGTGGCCATCTGGTTGAGTTCGGCCCGGTTGTAGGCGACGCCGCCGCCGGTGCCGCCGAGGGTGAAGCTGGGCCGGACAATGATCGGAAAACCGATCTGCTCAGCGGCTGCCATAACCTCTTCCAGGGTGTGGACAATGGCGGATTCTGGAACCTTGAGGCCGATCTTGCGCATGGCGTCGCGGAATTCTTCCCGGCCCTCGGCCTTGCGGATGACATCGATGTTGGCTGCCAGCAACTCCACTCCGTATTTCTCGAGCACGCCCATCTCCGCAACCTTGATCGCGGTGTTGAGCCCGGTCTGGCCGCCCAGGGTCGGCAGCAGGGCGTCGGGCCGCTCGCGCTCAATGACCTTGGCCACGCATTCGGGGGTGATCGGTTCGATATAGGTGCGATCCGCCAGACCAGGGTCAGTCATGATGGTCGCCGGATTGGAGTTGATCAGAACGACTTCGTAGCCCTCTTCCTTGAGGGCCTTGACCGCCTGGGCGCCGGAGTAGTCGAATTCGCAGGCCTGGCTGATGATGATCGGCCCGGAGCCAATAATGAGTATCTTGTGTATGTCGGTGCGTTTTGGCATATTCTCGCTTTGGGCCGAGCAATCAGCTCGCCTGCTCCATCAGTTGAATGAACCGGTCAAAGAGGTATTCGGCATCGTGGGGACCGGGCGCGTATTCGGGGTGGTACTGGACTGAAAAGGCCGGCCACTCGCGGTGGCGCATGCCCTCCAGGCTGCCGTCGTTGAGATTGACGTGGGTCACCTCGACGTTTGCCGGCAGGCTGGCCGGATCAACGCAAAAGCCGTGGTTCTGCGAGGTGATCTCGACCTTGCCGGTGAGCAGATCCTTAACCGGCTGGTTGCCGCCCCGGTGACCGAATTTGAGCTTGTAAGTCGTGCCGCCGTAGGCCAGGCCCAGCATCTGGTGGCCCAGGCAGATGCCAAAAATCGGCAGGCGCCCCAGCAATTTCTGAATATTGCCGACCACGCCGCGCACCCCGGCCGGGTCGCCCGGGCCGTTGGAGAGAAACACGCCGTCCGGCTGCAGGGCCAGGACCTCCTCGGCGGAGGTGGTTGCCGGCACCACCAGCACCCGGCAGCCCTTGCGGGTCAGCAGGCGCAATTGGTTGTATTTGATGCCGAAATCATAGGCCACCACCTTGAAACGGCCATCAGCGGTTGTCGGGAACCCGGCGCCAGGGACCGGCGCGCCGTTCTCCCAGCGATAGCTGACCGGGCTCGCCACCCGCTCGACCATGTCGCGCCCAACCAGCCCGGACCACTCGCGAGCGCGGCGAACCACCGAGGCCTCGTCCATGTCTTCGGTGGTGATGATCGCCTTCATGGCGCCGGTGGTGCGAATCATCCGGGTTAGCATCCGGGTGTCCAGGCCTTCGACGCCGAGCACCCCGTAGTGTTTAAGGAAATCCGCCAGATTGCCGGTCGACCGGTAATTGCTCGGCTGCCCCTGGTATTCGCGGACCAGAAAGGCGCGCGGATGCACGCCCGCCGATTCCATATCCTCGGCGTTGACGCCGTAGTTGCCGATCAGCGGATAGGTCATGGCGACCAACTGACCGGTGTAGGAGGGGTCGGTGAGCACCTCTTGGTAGCCGCTCATGCTGGTGTTGAAGACAATCTCTCCCACGGCCTCACCAGGGCCGGTGAAAGAACGCGCGGTCATCACCGTGCCGTTTTCAAGTCCGATTAACGCTTTCATAGTATACCCAAAAAAGAACGAAGTTCCGGTTATCAAGCAAATTTTTATCCGGCTCTGCCGGTTGGTGCCCGATGCCCGTGTGCAGTGGTATGATAAGCACGCCCGCCGATACCGCCAGTCACGTCAGGGAAGAAAAGGAGCGGCGTTCGTGGTTTTCCGCGCCGACGCCAGACATTGACAAACGATGCCGGCCTGGCGCGCAACTGCGCCCCGTTGGCCGGCGGCGGTTTCCGCCGCGCGCATGCAGGCCGCGAGATAGACCTCGGGTCGGGCGTGATGATGAAGCAGCAAGGCGGTTAATGCGTCGGCGTCGGCCACCTGAAAACCGCCGCCGGTCGACTGCAACAGATGGGCTGCGTCGTTAAAATCTTTCATGTAAGGCCCGAAGCAGACCGGACGTCCCCAACGCGCCGCCTCCATCACGTTGTGACCGCCGCGGTCAACCAGACTGCCGCCGCAGAAAATGTGATCGCCGCCGCAGTAGAGGTCGGCCAGGTCGCCCATGACGTCAACCAGCACAACGGCTGCGGTGCGCTCCTTGCCGGCGAGTTCCGAATACCGCTCAAAGGGCAGTTGCAGTCGGCGGAACAAGGCTTCCACTGCGGGCAAACGCTCCAAATGACGCGGCGCCACCACCCAGACCACCGGGAAGGTGGCCGCAAGTTTGCGATACACCGGCGCCAGCATCGCCTCTTCGCCTTCGTGGGTCGAACCGCAGACAAACACCTTCTGCTCGACAACGCCAAGCCGTTTGCGCTGGGCGGCGCGGGTCTGTTCCATCTGCTCCGCCGGCATGTCGTATTTGAGATTGCCGCAGACCTGAATGCGCGACTCAGGCACGCCCAACCCGGCAAAGCGGAGCCCGTCGGCCTCGCTGATGGCCGCCACAGCTTCAAATCCGGCCAAAAAAGACTGCATAAACGAGCGTATCCGCCGGTAGCGGCCAAAGGAGCGCTCTGAAATCCGCCCATTGAGCAACAGCAGAGGAATCCCCGCTGCCCGCAAACGGGTCAGCAGCACTGGCCACAGTTCCGTTTCCAGACCTATATACAGATCCGGCCGCAGGGAGCGGACGGCGCGCCGCACCGCCGGAGGCGCGTCCAGAGGCGCCAACAGACAGACGACCTTTTCGGAAAGACGGCTTTGGGCCATCCGGTGGCCCTGCTCGGTGGTCGAAGTAAGGAAGATGCGAAGAGAGGCGCAGGACCTGAGCAAGGCGTCGATCAAAATGACGGCCGCTTGCGTTTCCCCCACCGAGGAGGCATGCATCCAGAGAATCGAATGGCCGGACCGTCTGAGAGCGACCCTGCCGGGATACCGGCCGAGCCGTTGCTCCAGCCCGTATCCGTATCTGCCGCCCACAAACCGCGCCAGAGGAAACAACAGCGCCAGAAGACAATACAATCCGGTTCCAAGGGCACTGTAGAGCAGGTACAGCAATTTTTCCAAGAGGCTCCCGATCAGGTTGATCCACACGACGCAAAAATTCATCTATTTAACAAAGGCCTCGCCACTCCGTCAACTCCGATCCGCGCCAATGCGGAAAAAAGCCTTGAAAATTGGCGACCGGCCGGCATGTGGCGCCCATCCCCTTTTTCATTGACAAGCCGGCGCCGGCCCTGTAAGCAACCCAGATTCCATCAATCGCACTCCGCCGCCCTTGTCTGCGGAGGAGAGAAACCCAAAAAACAATGAACAAAACGTATCGCCGGAGAATTCCATGACCAGGCTGCTTTCGCTGCTGTTCCTGTCCGCGTTGCTTTTTTGTTCCGGACAACCCGCATTTTCTGCCGAGGAAAAACCCATGAAAGACGGACTGTATGCAAAAATCACCACCGCCAAGGGCGACATTCTGCTCAGGCTTTTTTACAACAAAACGCCGCTGACGGTTGTTAACTTCGTCGGCTTGGCGGAAGGTTCGCTGCATCTGGGCGGCGGCAGCAAGCCTACCGGCACGCCGTTCTACAACGACCTGACCTTTCACCGGGTGATCGCCAATTTCATGATCCAGGGCGGTTGCCCTCTGGGCACCGGCACCGGCGGCCCGGGCTACACCTTCCCCGACGAGTTCGATCCGGCGCTCCGCCACGACGGACCCGGCGTCCTCTCCATGGCCAATGCCGGACCCGGCACCAACGGCAGCCAGTTCTTCATCACCCATGTCGCCACGCCTCACCTGGACGACAAACACACCGTCTTTGGCCGGGTGGTGGAAGGCCAGGACGTGGTCAACAAAATCGACAAAGGCGACGTCATTAAATCGATCGCCATTATCCGCGTGGGCAAGGAGGCTGAGGCCTTCAAGACCGATCAGGCCGCCTTTGACGCCGCCGTGGCCGCCATCAAAGATCGGCAGTCCGGCGCGCTCAAAGCGCAGCAGGAAAAAATCCAGAAAATGATCAAGGAGCAGTGGCCTAAGGCCGTGCGCTCCGACTCGGGCCTGTACTCCCAAGTGGAGCAAAAAGGCGAAGGCGAGCCCCCTGCCGTGGGCGCCACGATCAAGGCCCACTACACCGGCCGCCTGCTCCTGGGCAACCGCAAGTTCGACAGCTCCTACGACCGGGGCGAACCCATCGCCTTTCCGGTGGGAACCGGTCGGGTGATTCCCGGTTGGGACGAAGCCTTGAGCCAGATGGCCAAGGGCGAAAAACGCACCCTGATCATTCCGCCGGAGCTGGCCTATGGCGAACGGGGCGCGGGCGGCGTGATTCCGCCCAACGCCTGGCTGGTCTTTGACGTTGAGATGGTCAGTTTCTGATTGGCGCCAGACTCAAACGCACCATAAAAAAAGGCGGGGAGATGTCCCCGCCTTTTTTTATTTGATCATTGACGGCGCACGCCCGTCAGCGCCAGCTCCCCTTGAACGGGAGCGCCTCTTCGACGCGCGCCCTTCTTCAGCAAACAGCGCAACAGACGCGAACAAGAGAATTTCAGTATTTCAACCCCATCCGATCCCGGGCCAGATCCAGGGTTACGGTCGCCTTGGCCCGCGCCTTTTCGGCGCCCTTGGCCAGCACCTGACGCAGGTAGTCGGGATTGTCGAGCAACTCCTTTTTCTTGGCCCGAGCCGGGGCAAAATAGTCGTTGATCAACTCAAACAGATCCTGCTTGAGATAGCCGTAGGCGGCGCCGCCGTTGAGGTAGAGATCGCGCACCTCCTGCATCTTCTCCGCCGAGGCAAAGAGCTTGAGCAGGGCGTAGAGGTTGCATGTGTCCGGATTTTTGGGGGCCTCCACCGGGGTGGCGTCGGTCTGCACCGCCATCACCCGCTTGCGCAGGGCCTTGTCGTCAAGAAAGATGGGAATGGTGTTGTCGTAGGATTTGGACATCTTCTGCCCGTCCAAACCGGGGACAATGGCTGTGGTCTCGTTGATTTCCGGTTCCGGGACGACAAAGGTTTCGCCATAGGCGTTGTTGAAGCGGATGGCAATGTCCCGCGCCACCTCCAGATGCTGCTTCTGGTCCTTACCCACGGGCACGACCTCGGCCTGATACAGCAAAATGTCGGCGGCCATCAGCACCGGATAGGCGAACAGCCCGTGGCTGGCCGGGATGTTCTTGGCCACCTTGTCCTTGTAGGAGTGACAGCGCTCAAGCAACCCCATGGGGGTGAGAATGGACAACAGCCAGGAAAGCTCGCAGACCTCGGGCACGTCGGATTGCACCCAGAAGGTGCAGCGGTCCGGGTCAAGGCCGAGGGCAAGAAAATCGGCCGCCGCCTCCAGGGTGCCCTGACGCAGACGGTCCCGGTCCTGGACCGAGGTCAGGGCGTGCAGGTCGACGATAAACACGTACAGCTCCGCCGACTCCATATGGCGGATCATCGAGTGCATCATGCCAAAATAATTACCGATATGGAGCTTTCCGGAAGGTTGAATTCCCGACAGTATTCGTTTCATGGGGTTCTCTTTTTCAGTAAAATGGGGGAAATTTCGCAAACCGCACCGTTATAGCGCAATTCCCGAAAAAATGACAAAAAAAATGGGAGTGCGAAACCGCACTCCCACACAACGCCGACCGCCCTGCAACGCGCAGGGCAGGCCTGATTACTTCACTTCTTCAAAATCAGCGTCAACCACGTCGTCGTCCTTGCCGCGCTTGCCGCCGGCGGCGCCGGTTCCAGCCGCGCCTGGATCGCCAGGACCTGCGCCCTGCTGTCCCTTGGCCTGGGCGTACATCAATTCCGCCAGTTTGTGCGAGGCCTGGGTCAGGGTGTCGGTGGCGGCCTTAATGGCGGCCGAGTCCTCGCCCTCCATGACCTTTTTCAGATTCTCGATCTCTTTCTCCACATTGGCCTTGGTGTCGGCGTCCACCTTGTCGCCCAACTCGGTCAGGGTCTTGGTGGTCATGTGGATCATGGAGTCGGCATTGTTCTTGGCTTCAACCAATTCCTTGCGTTTCTTGTCCTCTTCGGCGTGCAGCTCGGCGTCTTTTTTCATCCGCTCGATCTCAGCCTCGGAAAGGCCGGAAGAGGCGGTGATCCGGATCGACTGCTCCTTGTTGGTGCCCAGGTCCTTGGCGGAAACATGGAGAATGCCGTTGGCGTCCAGGTCAAAGGTAACCTCGATCTGCGGTACCCCACGCGGGGCCGTGGGAATGTCGGCCAGATCAAAGCGACCGATGGTCTTGTTGTTGGCGGCCATCTCGCGCTCGCCCTGCAACACGTGGATCGACACCGCCGGCTGATTGTCGGCTGCGGTGGAGAAGACCTGGCTCTTTTTGGTCGGCACCGTGGTGTTCTTCTCAATCAGCTTGGTCATGACGCCGCCCAGGGTCTCGATGCCCAGGGAAAGCGGAGTGACGTCCAGCAGCAGCACGTCCTTGACGTCGCCTTTGAGCACGCCGCCCTGGATGGCCGCGCCGATAGCCACGACCTCGTCCGGGTTGACGCCCTTGTGCGGATCTTTGCCGAAGATGGACTTGACCTTCTCCTGCACCTTGGGCATACGGGTCATGCCGCCGACCAGGATCACCTCGTCGATGTCGGCCGGGTTGAGGCCGGCGTCTTTGAGCGCGGTGCGGCAAGGACCTTCGCAACGGTCAATCAAATCCTCGACCAGCACCTCGAGCTTGGTCCGGCTCAGCTTGACGTTGAGATGCTTGGGGCCAGTGGCGTCGGCGGTGATGAACGGCAGGTTGATGTCGGTCTCCATGGCTGAAGACAACTCTTTCTTGGCCTTTTCCGCCTCTTCCTTCAGGCGTTGCAGGGCCATCTTGTCGTTGCGCAGATCAACGCCCTGGTCGCGTTTGAACTCGTCGGCCAGCCAGTTGACAATGCGCATGTCAAAGTCTTCGCCGCCGAGGAAGGTGTCGCCGTTGGTGGATTTCACTTCAAAAACGCCGTCGCCGATCTCCAGGATGGAGACGTCGAAGGTGCCGCCGCCAAGGTCGAACACCGCAATCTTTTCCTCGCCCTTCTTGTCCAGACCATAAGCCAGGGAGGCGGCGGTCGGCTCGTTGATGATCCGCTGCACATTGAGGCCGGCGATCCGGCCGGCGTCCTTGGTGGCCTGACGCTGGGCGTCGTTGAAGTAGGCCGGAACCGTGACCACGGCCTCGGTGACCGGCTCGCCCAAGTACTCCTCGGCGGTCTGCTTCATCTTGCCCAGAATCATGGCGGAGATTTCGGCGGCGGTGTAGGTCTTGCCGTCAACCTCGACCACGGCGTCGCCGCCTGCGCCTTCAACAATGTTGAACGGGCTGACGCCGATGGATTTTTTTACTTCCGGGTCGGTAAACTTGCGGCCAATCAATCGTTTGATCGCAAACAAGGTCCGGGTGGGGTTGGTGACTGACTGGCGTTTGGCGATCTGACCGACCAGTCGCTCAGCGCTGTCGGAAAAGGCGACAATCGACGGCGTGGTGCGGTTGCCCTCGCTGTTCTCAATCACCTTGGGATCCCCCCCCTCCATAATGGCCACGCACGAGTTGGTGGTTCCCAAGTCAATTCCAATTATTTTACTCATAATTTCAATCTCCTGTCTCTTCTGTATTTATAGTCGGCTCAAAGCCTGAAAAATCGCAAATTGCATCAATAAGTGTACTGTGCGACCGAACGGTCCATTGTCAAGACGCCTTGCCTGCTCCGCTGGACACAACCACCTTGGCGTGCCGCAGGACTCGGTCCTTGAACCGGTAGCCCTTGGCAAATTCGCGCAGCACATGGTTGGCCGGCGTCTCCTCGCTTGCTTCCATGGCCAGGGCCTCGTGCTCGTCCGGATTAAAACCCAGGCCGGCCGCAACCAGCGGTTCAACCCCAAATCGTTCCAAGGTGGCCACCAAACCTTTGCGGGTCAGCTCGACCCCTTGCAGCATGGACTCAAACTTCTTGGCGTCGTCCTCGGCGGCGGCTCCGCCCTGTTCAATCGCCCGATCAAGATTGTCCAGGGTGGCCAGCAGGTCGCGAAGGATGTTCTCGCCGGCGTACTTGAGCAATTTGCTCCGCTCGCGCTCCATCCGCTTTTTGTAATTGTCAAACTCGGCGGCAACCCGCATCAGTTGGTCACGGGTTTCGTCGCGCTCGCGCCGCAAAGTTTCCACCTCGCTCTCCTGACCGCCTCCATCCTCTGCAATAGTCTCCACATCGCCCAGGTCTGCGGAAGCCTCTGTTGCCTGCTGGGCGCCGACAGGTTCCTGATCTTTTGTCTCGTCTATCACCGACACTCTCCTTGTTCTGAGTCCTTGTTGCGAATCCCAATGCATTCGGCCCGAAATCCGCTTTGCACGCGCGGTCGGGCCGGTTAAATCTGGTCCGAACAATAAGTATGGCAAAATCCGGTGTCAAGGGAAGGAAACCGGGATTTAGCAGGGAAACCGCCGAGAAAAAGCCTAGGAAAAACGGAAGGAAAACAAAGGTGGACAACAAAAAATCCCCTGCGCCGGGACGACGACAGGGGCTTTGAACAAGGCGGCGCTTGACGCCTTTAGCTGCAATGGGTGCAGGTTTGATGGGAGTTGACGTAGCGCTTGATGCTGCTGGCAATGGTTTTAAAAATCTCAACAAAATCTTTCTCTTCTTTCTCCAGCAGGGTGATGCGAAAGCCCTGGAGCTCGGTGGCAAATGAAGAGAGCGGCACCACGCAGATGCCGGTGGAAGCGAGCAAATAATACACAAACCGCTTGTCCGGTTGAATGTTGGGCCCCGAGACCAGCCGCTCGATGGTCTCCCGCACCTCGTCGTTCTCAATCGGCAGGGTCTGGTGGTGGTTGAGCACCCACTCCTCGAACACCGCGCTCATATAAAAGGCGCCGTTGGTGCGATTGACCAGCAGCCCTTTGACGTTCTTGAGGATGTCGTAGGCGAGGTTGGAATAGCGCTCGTAGCGTTTGATCCGGCTCTTGAGATGCTCCTTGTACTGCGGATGCGATTTGATCCGCGGCAGAACGGCCTGCGGCAGGGTGGCGGAACAGACCTCCAGCATCTTGGCGTTGAGGATCGACTGCACATAGGTGTTGAACATCGGATCGCGATGACGGTTGTAGACCTCGATCCAGCCGCAGCGGCTGCCCGGCCAGGGCATCTCCTTGGAAATGCCGCGCATGCAGATCGCCGGCACCTTGTCGCCGATCACGGTGCACAACGGCGCCGAGACCGTGCCGTTGTAGGTCATGTTCTGGTAGATCTCGTCGCAGATGATAAACAGATCGTTCTTCTCGCAGATCTCGACAATGGCCCGCATCACGTCCGCCGGGTAGACCGCGCCGGTCGGGTTGTCGGGGTTGATCACCAGGATGCCGGCCACTGCCGGGTTGTACTTGATGTGATTTTCGATGTCCTCGAGATCCGGATACCAGAGGTGGTTGGGATCGAGGATGTAGGTCACCGGCTGGGCGCTGGCGTGCGCGGCCTCGGCCGAGGAATGGGTGGTGTAGCTCGGGGTGGGCACGATCACCCGGGCGGTGGGCTTGAGGAAGCCGAACACCTTGGAGATGGCGTCGCCCAGCCCGTTGAAAAAGATGATGTCGTCGGCGTCGATCTGCGCCCCGCCCAGGCGGTTAGTGCAGGCGGCCACATACTCGCGGGTGGCCAGCAACCCCTTGGTCGGGCTGTAGGCGTAGGTGGCGTCTTCATGCACCGCCTCGGCCACAATCTCCTTCATCCAATCCGGGACCTGCTCGCCCTTGGCGATGGGGTCGCCGATGTTCTCCCAGTTGACCTGGACGCCCATGTTTTGGAGCTTCTCGCCGACGGAGACTATGTTGCGGATCTCGTAATTCAGTTCACCCGCGCCGATGTGCAAAATATCAGTACGCATTGCAACTCGTATGTTCAGAGAAAGATTGGTGAGGCAGGAAAAAAAGCGACCGCGGATGGTCCGTCAACCTCCCCGTTGACGCACACCGGTCAGCCTTTTGCGAAAAAAACAAGGCGGGAACATACCACAGGGGCCATACAGCGTCAACCGCCCTTTGGGAGCTCGGCAAGCAAAGAGGCGACTTGGTCGCGACTGAGGGCCGGCGACAGCAACGGCCCTTGCATCTGGTCACATCCGTGAGCGGCAAGAAAATCGCGCTGCGCCTCCTGATCGACCCCGTCGGCAAGCACGCGCGCCCCCAGAGCGTGACCAAGGGCGATGATCGCGGCCGCCAAGGTGCAGCTGGCCGATTCGGTGGGCACGCCGGCAACCAGCTCGCGGCTCATGGTCAGGCAGCGCAGCGGCAGCCGTTGCAGACGCGAGAGCGAACTCTGCCCGGCGCCGAAATCGTTGACCGCAAGCCCCAGGCCGAGCCGGTCGATCTGTTCGATGCAGTCCAGCGTCTGGCCGGCGGCCTCGGTGACGACGCCCTCCCGCAGTTCGAGAACCAGCCATTCCGCCGCAAGCGGAGCGTGCGCGAGCACCCTTTCGAGCAGGGGCAGAAAGTCGGTCTCGCGCAGCTGTCGGGAACCGATGTGCAGGATCGCGGGCAGCAGACGCAGGCCCGCTTGCCGCCACCCGTCCAGATTGCGGCAGATCTCGTGCAAGGTCCATTCGCTGACCAACCCCAGCATGCCGCACTCGTCGGCTGCCGCAATAAAGGCCTCGGGCAAGAGCAGGCCCATCTGCGGGTGATTCCACCGCAGACGCGCCTCAAAGCCGGCAAGGGCGCCGTTCTGGAGCGCAAACCGCGGCAGATAGTCAACCGACAGCTCACCCGTTTCCATGGCGGCCCGGAACTGCTGTTCGCCCAGTCGGGGCCGTTGTCCGCATTGCGAGATGCCCTGGCGGTAAAACTGATAATTGCTGCGCCCAATCTCCTTGGCCTCATAAAGGGCCAAATCAGCGCATTTGATCACCTCGTCGACAGCGGCGGCGTCATGGGGATAGAGGGCTATGCCGATGCTGGTGGTCACGTTGATCTCGTTGCCCTTGGCGTGCACCGGCAGGCTCAGGGCCGCCATGATCTTGTCGGCGACCACGGCGGCGTCCTTGCGGTCGTTGATCGATTCGAGGATAAAGACGAACTCGTCGCCGCCGAATCGGGCCACAGTGTCGGACTGGCGGCATTGCCGCTGCAGACGGGCCGCCACCTCGACCAGCAGGGCGTCGCCGACGTCGTGGCCCAGGGTGTCGTTGACGGTCTTGAACCGGTCCAGGTCAAGAAAGAGCACGGCCACGCCGTTGCGGTTGCGCTCGGCCTTGCTGACGGCCTGGACAAATCGGTCGCGAAACAGCAGTCGGTTGGGCAGCCCGGTGAGGGCGTCGTGGTGCGCCAACCGGTAGAGGTGCGACTGACTGTCGCGCAACTCTTTTTCGATTCGCAACCGATCAGTGACGTCGCGGGCCACCTCAATGATTCCGTAGAGCGCGCCCTGATTGTCCTTGAGCGGCGAGACCTCCAGTTCAAAGGTGTTGTTGACGCCGTTGCCGTGATAGGGGTTGTGGATCAGTTTGGTCTGTCGCCCATCGGTCTTGACCTGAACCACCGGGCAGGGAAAGCGAAGGTCCTGACAGGGGGTCTCGGCCCCGCAAAAAAGGCGGTAACACTTTTGCCCCTGCATCGAGGCGATGTCGCCGTTGCTCTGCACCAAGCGCGCCGCCGCCTGATTGATCAGCAGCAGGTTGAACTCCAGATCGATCACCATCACCGGATCGCCGGCGCTGTCGATCACGGTCTGGAGAAAATTGCGCTCATAGTGGACCGCCTCGTGCAGTTGCTGCTGCACCACGGCAATCGCCTGGTCCTGTTTTTTCTGCAGGGTGATGTTCTGATGGGTGCCGGTCATGCGCACCGGCATGTTGTTGTCGTCGCGCTCCACCACCTGGCCGCGATCAAGAAACCAGGTCCACTCGCCGCTTTTTTCCCGCACCCGATATTCGATCCGGTACTCTTCGGTCGTGCCGGCCAGATGCTCGTTGAGCACCGCCAGGACCCGGTCCCGGTCGTCAGGGTGGATAAACCGCTGCGGAACGGCCATTTCCTTGGCTCCTGCCTGATAATCGAGCAATTCCCAATGGTCGGGACTGGTGTACATCTCCCCGGTGCGGATGTTCCAGTCCCAGAGTCCCGCCTGGGAAGCGTGCAGGGCCAGTTCGTAACGCTCCTCGATCCGCTCCAATTCCTGCTCCCGCTGTTTGGCGGCCTCGTCGGCGAACAGCTGGCGCAAGGCAAGGCCAATGGAATCGGCAAGATCGGCAACAATCCGACATTCAACGGCGGTGGGCTGGACCGACGGCGGCAACTGGAGGGTAAGAAAGCCGGAAAGACTGGGATTGCAACGAACAGCCGCACTGAGCCCCAACGAGGCCTGCTGCGCACTGTCGCCGCTGCAGAGACCGCAGTCGCATTCGCTGCAGACAACAGCCTCGCCTGCTGCCGCCGCAAGCGCCTGCACCCCGCAGCTTGGCAGACGACCCTCGCGAAGGCCAGCCATAAGCGGCCGAGAACGCTCGTCCAGACCTGTTTCGGCGGTGATCACCCCGCCCGATTCCTGGTCGAGCAGCACCAGCAAAGCCGCTTGGCTGAGGTGCTCGCCGGTCAGCCGATCACAGACGCCCTGGAGCAGGCTGGCCAGATCGCGCTCTTGCAGGAGCAGCCGACTCACGGCGTAAGCGGCTTCCAGCAGGGTCGAAGTTCGTTGCATTGGAGTTGGGACCATGTCAAGCCGATGGCGAGAGAGGGTTGAAAGCGCGTGCAAGCCCTCAAGGGGCAACCAGTGGGCAATTGCCCTCAGGCGGTTGCAACCACAGCATTTTTCATGCTGGCTCAGCTTATATTATAACTTTTCAGCTTGTTCAAGAGCGTCTTGCGGGTTATTTGCAAACGACGGGCCGCCTCGCTGCGATTGCCGCCGGTTTCCTCCAGGGTTTTGAGAATCAGCATTTTCTCCGCTTCCTTGAGGGTCGAGGGTTCCTCGGTCTCCTTGGGCTCGTTCAAGCCGGCCCAGCGCTGGACGGCCTGCGGCAGGGCGGAGAGATCGAGATAATCGCCGCGCATCAGAATCACGCCGCGCTCAATCGAATGCTCCAGCTCCCGCACATTGCCCGGCCAGGGGTAGCGGTTGAGCACGTCCATGCACTCGGGGGTGACGCCGCTCACCAGCCGGCCGTTGCGTTCGGCAAACTGGCGCAGGAAATAGTTGGTCAGCAGGGGCACGTCGCCCTGCCGGTCGCGCAGGGGCGGGGCCTCCAGCTGCACCACGTTGAGGCGGTAGTAGAGGTCCTCGCGGAAGCGACCGGCCGCGACCTCGGCCTCGAGATCGCGGTTGGTGGCACAGAGGATGCGCACATCGATCTTGATGGTTTCCTGACCGCCGACCCGCTGCAGCTCGTGCTCCTGAAGCACCCGCAGCAGCTTGGCCTGCATGCCGGGCGAAGTCTCGCCGATCTCGTCGAGAAAAAGGGTGCCGCCCTGGGCCTGGACAAAACGCCCTTCGCGGCGACGGTCGGCGCCGGTGAAGGCCCCGCGCTCATGGCCGAACAGTTCGGATTCCAGCAGGGTTTCCGCCAGGGCGGCGCAGTTGACCTTGATGAACGGTCCCTGGCTGCGCTGGCTTTTATGATGCAGGGCCGCAGCCACCAATTCCTTGCCGGTGCCGGACTCGCCGTTGATCAGCACTGTGGCCTCGGTGGGCGCGACGTGCATGATCATCTCCCACAGCGCCTGCATCGGCGACGAGGAACCGATGATGCGGCCGTCGTCGCCAAAGGGTTGGCCAAGCTCCGCCGCATCGGTTTCCCGCTGGCGATGGCCCATGGCCACCTCCAGGGTGGTGCGCAACCGGTCGAAGTCGAGCGGCTTGGTGAGGTAGTCGTGGGCGCCCTGCTTGATGGCGGCCACGGCCGAGTCGACCGAGGAAAAGGCGGTCATGATGATCACCGGGATGGCCGGATTGATGGCGTGAATCCGCCTCAGGGCCTCCATGCCGTCCATGACCGTCATGCGCACGTCCATCAGGATGGCGTCAAAGGGGCCCTGGGCAACGGCCGCAACGGCGGTGGAGCCGTCGTCGGCTTCTTCGGCGTCCCAGCCCCATTCGGTAAAAAGCGAGTGCAGCATGAAGCGGTGCACCCGTTCGTCGTCAACTATGAGAATTTTGGCTTTGGCCTGTGCGCCCACGCTGCCCGCTCCTCTTCACACCGGTTTCGACCGGCTTTAATTTGTCAATTATTTCTTGAATATACTAGCACTAAACAACTACATTGCGCAAATGGAACATACGCTGAAAATAACAAAGGTGATTGCCGGGGGCAAGGGATTGGGCACGCTTGCCGACGGCATGGTGATGATGGTCGGCGGCGTCCTGCCGGGGGAAACCGTGACGGCTCGGGAAACCAAGGCCCATCGCGGCCACAAGGAGGGCACCCTGGTACGGATCGTGGAAGTTTCGCCGGAGCGGGTCGCCCCGCCCTGTCCGTATTACGGAATGTGCGGCGGCTGCGACCTCCAGCATGCCGCCTACCCGGCCCAATTGGCGATCAAGGGCCAGATCCTGCGCGAATCCCTGCTGCGCGCCCGCCTGGAGTTGCCGGACGGCCAGCCTGGTCCCACCCTGCCCTCGCCCAACGCCTTCCACTATCGCCACCGGTTACGACTGCACCTCGACCAGAGCGGCCAGCTGGGTTTTCACCAGAACGGCAGCAACGCGGTGGTTCCGATCCGGCGCTGTCTGCTGGCCACCGAGCCGATCAATCGGGTGATGGCCACCCTCGCCGACGGGGACTGGCCGCAACGCTGCAAAGACCAGGTGGCCGCCATCGAGCTGATCCACAGCCCGGCCGACGACCGGGTGGTTCTGGTGCTGCAGCCGCGCCTTCCTCATCCTTCGACTGCGGCGCGGGCGGCGGATTTGGTCAGCCAGATCAGCCGGGCCGACCTGGCCGACAGCGTGTTCCTCCAGACCGAGCAACCCGGCCGGGGCCGAGCGAACGGCTCCGCAGAATCCACCCAAGCCGCCGAATTCGCGACCCTGGCGCAAGATTTCACCGTCCAGGGCCACGCCTATCAACTCCGCTGGGACCACCGCTGTTTTTTCCAGGTGAATGCCCTGCAGAATCCGCGCATGATCGAGATGGCGCTTGACCTCCTGTCGCCTCACGCCAAACCCTGCACCGCCCTCGATCTTTTCTGCGGCATGGGCAATTTCTCCATCCCGCTGGGGCTTTGCGGGGCACAGGTCACCGGAATTGAGCACAACCGGATGAGCATCCACTGGGCCGAACGCAACGGCTCCGCCGCCGGCCTGGCCACGGCCCGGTTCATTGCCGTTGGCGTCGAGCAGCAGCTCAAAGCCCTGGTCGAGCGCAAGGCCCGGTTTGACTGCATCCTGCTTGATCCGCCCCGCCAGGGGTTGGGCAAGGCCGCCGCCCTGCTGCCGCAACTTGCGCCGGAGCGGATCGTCTCCATTTCCTGCGATCCCGCCACCCATGCCCGCGATCTTGCCCTGATCACCCAGGCCGGCTATCGCCTGACCCGCATCAACGCGGTCGACATGTTCCCGCAAACCCACCACATCGAATCCGTCGCCCTCCTTGAAAGGAATTGACATCAACGGCGGCGCGAACTATTTTGACCCTCTTATTCGTTTGTTCAGCGTCTCTTCTCCCTGCCCGAGGGCCAGATTTTTACCATTGGCCATGGGTTTGGCGCACCCCATAAATCTTCTCTTCAGACACCCGATGGAAACAACAAGCAATCTCCTCAAGCAACGGCGGGAAAAGGCCGAGTCCCTGGCACAGGCCGGCGTCAATCTGTTCAGCAACTCCTTTAAGTCGCCGCAGCCCATTGCCGAGCTTCTGCCCCTGGGCGAGCCCCTGGCGGCGGAATGCCACGACGAGTCGGGCGCATCCTTTCGCATTGCCGGCCGGGTGATGTCGATGCGCAAGTTCGGCAAGGCCGCTTTTTTCCATCTCCAGGACGCCTCCGAGCGCATCCAGGTCTACGCCCGCCGCGATCTCCTGGGCGAGGAGGTGTTTGATCTGTTCAAGAAATGGGACGTGGGCGACATTGTCGGCGTTCAGGGCCGGCTGTTCAAAACCAAGACCGGCGAGTTGTCGCTGGAGGCCGCGGTTCTCCAGATGATCACCAAATCGCTGCGGCCCCTGCCCGAAAAATTCCACGGCCTCACCGACGTCGAAACCCGCTACCGCCAGCGCTATCTCGATCTGATCGTCAACCCCGAGGCGCGCGAGGTGTTCAAAAAACGGGTGGAGATCATCCGGTTGATTCGCGAGTTCCTCAGCAATCGCGGCTACATGGAGGTCGAGACGCCGATGATGCAGCCGGTGCCCGGCGGGGCCACGGCCAAGCCCTTCCGCACCCATCACAATGCGCTCGACATGGATCTCTACCTGCGCATCGCCCCGGAGCTGTACCTCAAGCGGCTGCTGGTGGGCGGATTTGAGAAGGTGTTTGAGATCAACCGCAACTTCCGCAACGAGGGGCTCTCGACCCGCCACAACCCGGAATTCACCATGCTCGAGTTCTATCAGGCCTACTCGACCTACCACGACCTGATGGATCTGACCGAGGAGATGGTTTCCTGGCTGGCCCACGAGGTCACCGGCTCGATGGACGTCACCTACCAGGGAACGCCGGTCAATCTGGCCCCGCCGTGGCAGCGGCTGACCATGGAAGAGTCGCTGGTGAAAATCGCCGGCATCGACCCGGCCGTGCTCCAGGACGACGACGCAGTCATGGCCCTGGCCAAGCAGAAGGGAATCGAGCTCCAGCCCGGCGCAGGTCCCGGCAAGGCCAAGACCGAGCTGTTTGAGCTGCTGGTCGAGGAACGGCTGATCGACCCGACCTTCATCACCTCCTACCCCACCGAGGTCTCGCCCCTGGCACGGCGTAACGAGGCGGACCCGACAGTCACCGACCGCTTTGAGCTGTTTATCACCGGCCGGGAGATCGCCAACGCCTTTTCCGAGCTCAACGACCCCACGGATCAGCTGCAGCGCTTCCAGAAGCAGATCGATGAACGCGGTGAAGACGACGAGATCCATCCGGTGCTTGACCGCGATTACGTCCGCGCCCTGGAATACGGCATGCCGGCGGCCGCCGGCGAAGGCATCGGCATCGACCGGTTGGTGATGCTGCTGACCGACGCGCCTTCAATCCGCGACGTCATCCTGTTTCCGCAGATGAAACCGGAAATCGCCGAGTAACCCGGCCGCCCCGCTCCCTTTATGGCCAACTTTGAATGGTTTGTCAGCCTGCGCTACCTGCGGGCCAAGCGTAAGCAGAAATTCATCTCGCTGATCACCCTGATCTCCATTCTCGGGGTGGCGGTCGGGGTGCTGGCGCTGATTGTGGTGCTGTCGGTCTGGACCGGGTTTACCGAGGGATTGCGCGATCAGATCATTGGCGTCAACGCCCACGCTCTGGTGCAGCGTTTCGGCTCGGCCATCTCCGAGGCCGAAGACGTCACCGCCAAGATTGAGGCGGTTGACGGCGTGGTCGCCACCACGCCCTACATCTACGGCCAGGCCCTGATTAGCTCGGCCAATCAGTCCACCGGCGTGGTCCTGCGCGGCATCGACGCGCCGTCCGCCATGCGGGTGCTCAGCATCGGCCAGAAGATGCAGGCCGGCCAACTGACCGATCTGGACAAGCCCCTCGACGTCCCCGGCATTGTCCTGGGCCGCGACATGGCCCGCCAGCTCCAGGTCGGGGTCGGCGACCGGGTGCGGCTGATGTCGCCCAACGGGCCGCTCTCGCCCATGGGCGTGCTGCCCAAGATCCGCACCTGCGTTGTGGTGGGCGTCTTCCATACCGGCATGTCCGAATACGACTCCACCATGGGATATATCAGCCTGGAAACCGCCCGCAGCCTCACCGACCTGCGCCGGGGCGTGCACGGCATCGAGATCCGGGTTCGGGACATCGACCAGGCCGACCGGACAGCCGCCGCCGTCCAGCAGGCCCTGGGCCAGACCTATTCAGTGCGCGACTGGATGCGGATCAACCAGAACATGTTTGCCGCCCTCAAGCTGGAAAAAACCGGCATTTTCATTGCCCTGAACCTGATCATCCTGGTGGCGGCGCTCAACATCATCAGCGCCCTGACCATGGTGGTGATGGAAAAGACCCGAGACATCGCCATTCTCAAATCCATGGGCGCCACCACCCGCTCGATCATGCACATCTTCTTGTATCAGGGCATGATCATCGGCCTTTCGGGCACGGTGTTCGGTCTGGCCGGCGGGCTTGGCCTCTGCGCCCTGCTCAAACGCTACAAGATCATCGAGCTGCCGCCCGACGTCTATCCCATGTCCACCATGCCGATCAAAGTGGTGCCCTTTGACGTCGGCGTGATCACCCTTTCCGCCCTGGTCATCACCCTGGCCGCCACCCTCTACCCGTCGTGGAAGGCCTCGCGGGTGCGACCGGCCGAGGCCCTGAGCTATGAATAATCCGCCCCTGCTCCAGGCAACCGCGCTGTGCAAATCCCACCAGAGCGGCCATGACCTGATCACCGTGCTGCGCGAGGTTGATCTGACCGTCCACCCCGGCGAGATGACCGCCATTGTCGGGGCCTCGGGTTCAGGCAAAACCACCCTGCTGCAGATCCTTGGAACCCTGGACGCGCCGGACGCAGGAAGCCTCTTCTTCCGGGGCGACGAACTGACCGGGGCCAGCGAACAGAACCTTGCCCAGCACCGCAACCGCCACATCGGATTCATCTTCCAGTTTCATCACCTGCTGCCCGAATTTTCGGCCCTGGAGAATGTGATGATGCCGGGGCTGATTAACGGCCAAACCCGCGCCGCACTCCTGCCCAAGGCCAGGCAACTGCTTGATCAGGTCGGGCTGGCCGAGCGGCTTGAGCACCGCAGCGGCGAACTCTCCGGCGGCGAACAGCAGCGGGTGGCCCTGGCGCGCGCCCTGGTGATGGACCCGGCCCTGCTGCTGGCCGACGAACCCACCGGCAACCTCGATTCCGCCAGCGGCAAGCGGGTCTTTGCCCTGCTGCGCGAACTGAGCGCCAGCCTGGGCCTGGCGGTGGTTATGGTCACCCACAACATGGAGCTGGCCCGTTCCATGGACCACTGTCTCACCCTGGCCGACGGCGCCCTGCAATAATGCATTCCTCTTTCCCCTAATTCGCTGATGCACTCAACGCCCCGCTCTCTCCTCGCCCTGTTCGCAGCCCTGCTCCTTGGCGCAGCCGGCTGTTCCCAACACACTCCCTCCACCTCCTCCGGCCCCTCGGCAACAGCAGCGCCGCAATCAACCCACGCTGCCGCCGCACACCCGGAAACCTCCGCCGACGACGCTGGCCTTGTTCAGGAGTCAACAGGGTCCTGTCCCGCCCCGGAAAAAATCGCGGCCAGCGAACGCGACCGGGCTAATTGCTACCACCTGCAGCCGGCGCGAACAGTCGTGCAGAAGCGGGCCGCCGCAAAAACCAAAAAGACGGCAGGCAAAACGAGCGGCCGCACAGCAGCGGCAACCAAGGGCAAGGCGCCGCAAAAGAGCGCGACAGCCAAATCCTCGAAAACCGCAAAAACTGCAAAAGGCAAGGAGATCAAGCCCGCCGCCGCAAACACAACGACTAAGGCAGCGGCCAAGACAGCAACCAAAAAGCACGGCAAACAGAGCGCCAAACCTGCCGCCGCGCCCGAAATGCTGGAATATCGGACCGTGGGTCTCTGCCAGCCGCAGAGCCTGATCTACGCCCGCTGCCGCACCGGCATCAAGACCTGCCAGCTGGGCGACACCAGCCCGGTGCAGTGGTTTGCCTGCGCCCGCAAAAACGGCGCAACCACCGCCATTCCCACCGCCGGTTCGGTGATCGTCCTCGACGCCAACTCGGGCCGCAACATGCCCACCGGCCACCCCGCCTATGTCGAAGAGGTTGCCAAAAATCAAGACGGCACATGGACCTTGCGCATCAGCCACACCAACTACGACCGCAAATGCCATCTCGACCAGGACGCCACGGTTCTCTTTGATCCCAAGCGCATGACCGCCTCGTTCGAATCCGGCCCCTGGGGTCCCTGGGCCAAAAATCTCAAGGTGATGGGCTTTATCCTCCAGTAAATTCCACTGCCGCAGGCTGCAACCGGCCCGCAATGGCCGGTCAGCCGTCAAAACACCCCTCACCTCTGTGCCCAGCCCATGTCGCAATCAACTCGAGACGCCGCCCGCGCCAAGCTGCTGGAGCAGATAGAACGTCTCTCCCCTCTGGAACTCTCCGTGTTGCAAGTCCTGGCGGTAGCCGCCGAACCTGTGACCAACACCACGGTGTTTACCCTCTGCGCCCAGGCCGGCCTGCCCTTGAACGACGAGACCGACGGCGCCCCGCTCAAGTCGGCGGCCTCGCAGCTGCGCCGCCTGCGCACTTTCGGCCTGATTGACGAGGCCAATCAGATCAACGAGCTGATCGTCGAGGTGGTCGTCCGCCGGCTTTTCGCCGACAAGCAGAGCAAAATCACGCCGCCCCCGCAGGCCGTGGAAACGGGCAAGAAACGGGTTGTGCCCAACCGCAGCGGCGTGAAAACCCGCGCGCCCAAACCCCTGGCGGCACCGGTTCCGGTATTCCTGGCCCGGTCGATCATCACCGCAGTGCGCGCCGCGCTGCCCGCGCCGACCTCGTCGTATTCCTATACGGGACGCCAACTGGGCACATCCTGCAGCCGGACCCTGCGCGAGTTGCGCATTGCCCTGTACTACGGCAGCGACGAATCGCGCATCGTCACCCTGACCGACGCCCTGCTCACCGACTGCTGTGAACATCGGCAGTTCATCCATCCGCTGGTCCGGCTGGCCGCCAACCCCTTTGACCCGGTCTGGTGTAAAACCCTGCCCACGGCACTGCAGATCGAGATCCTCGCCCAGATTTTCTCCCACACTTTTTTTCATCTGGAGACAGCGCCTGAGGCGTGGCAGCTTGCCAGTGATCCAGCCCTGCGGGCCGGGGCCTCGCCGGGCGACCGGGTGATGCTGCTTTACCCTCTGATCCTCCAGCACATCCTCAGCGGGCGGACCGCCCAGGCACGGCAATGGATTGAAGAAATGCAATGCGAAACCGTCAACTACGCCTTTGGATTCGGCGGCTGGATCGCCCTGATTGAAAACCGGCTCGACGAGGCGCTGGAGCTTTTTGAGGCGGATCTCAAGGAAATGCGGCGGCGGCGGCGCAAACGCACCCTCTTTCTCGACTCCGACGCCGCGCCCTTTTTCCTCCTGGCGCTGCTGCGCAAAGGCAACGCCGCCAGCCTTGACAAGGCCGGCGTCTACCTTGACCTGGCCCAGCGCCACAGCCAGCCCCTCTCCTCCGACGCCGTGGCCCTGGCCGCCATTGCCGCCATGCTCGGCAGCCAGAGCGGCCAACCCGCCGAGGCCGCCCGCCGGCCGCTGCGGCCCTACACCGAGGATGTCGACAAGATCGTGGGGCCGTTCGGCCCGCTCCTGGTCGGCATGGCCCTGTTCTCGATTGACGGTCGCCTCGGCCGGAAAGAAATCAGCCTCCTGAATCAGTCGTTTGAGCGGGCCCGCGAGGCCGGATTCGACTGGCTGGCCCTGGAATATGCCGAACTGCTCTGCCGGGCCGACAAGGAAACGCCCAGCCGCCGGGAGCATATCCGCGCCACCCGCGAGGCCCTGGGTCTGGTTTCGCTGGCAGCGGGCATCGAGATCGAGGAACCCTGGCGCAAAAGCCTGCGCGCCCTGCGCCTGACGGTCGAAGGCGCGGACAAACCGGGCAAAGGCGCGGTGGACGGCCCCCGCAACCGCATCGTCTATCTGCTGCGCTTTACCTCGGCCGGGGCGCTTGCCGAAATCAGTCCGCTGGAACAAAAACTCAGCGCCAAAGGCGTGTGGACCAAGGGACGGCCGATTGCACTGCAGCGACTGGCCAGCGGCGACAAGCTCGACGGCCTGAGCGAAGCGGATCAACCCCTGCGGGCCGCCATCCGCCGGGTGGACTACTATTACGGCGCCCATCAGTACGAATTCAACCTCAAGCAGGCCCTGCCCGCCCTGATCGGCCATTCCCTGCTTTATCTCGCCGATTCGCCGACCACGCCGGTGGAAATGCTCAAGGGCCAACCCGAGATCCTGGTGGTGGGCAAGGGCAAGGACATGGTGGTCCGCTTTTCGCCCGAGGTTGTGGGCGAGGATCGCTACGCGCTGGTGCGGGAAACGCCCAGCCGCTACCGGGTGGTCGAACTCACCGAGGCCCACCATCGCATGGCCCGAATCCTTGGCGCCAAGGGGCTGACCCTGCCGGCCAGCGCCCAAGAAGAGACCGCCGCCGTGCTGAGCGCGGTGTCCTCGCTGGTCACGGTTCACTCGACCATCCCCGGCACGGCCCATTCGGTGGAGACGATCCCGGCCGATCCCCGGCCGCGCGTCCATCTCCTACCCCACGGCGAAGGCTTTCGCCTGGAGATCTTCGTCAAGCCCCTGGACAAAGGCGGCCCCTACCTCAAACCCGGTCTGGGCGCAAAAAATCTAATGGCCGACGTCGAGGGCCGCAGATGCCAGGCAGAGCGCGATCTCAAGGAAGAAAAAACCCGGGCCGCAGCCCTGGAACGCAGCCTCCCCAGCCTTGCCTCCCTGCCCGAAATGGACGGCCAGTGGTTTCCGGAAACCGCCGAGGAGGCCCTACAGGTGCTGCTGGAGTTGCAGGAGGCCCAGGAGCGCGGCGAAACCCTGGTGGAATGGCCCGAAGGCGAGAAGCTGAAGGTGGGCAAAACCGTGTCCTTTGCCAATATGCAGCTAAGGCTGGGCAGCGCCGACAACTGGTTTGAGATCGAAGGCGAACTGCGGGTGGACGAAGAACGCGTGCTGGACATGAAGCAGCTGCTTGAACTGCTGCAGGCCACGCCCCACCGCTTCCTGCCCCTGGGCGACGGCCAGTTTGTCGCCCTCAGCCGCGAACTGCGCAAACGGCTGGACGAGCTGGCCGCCTACGTCGACAAACGGGGCAAAAAGCTCGGCGTGCATCCCCTGGCGGCCCTGGCCCTGGAGGATTTCACCGATCAGGTCGGCGGGCTTGACGCCGCGCCCCAATGGTACGAGCGACTGGCGCGCATCCGCGAGGGACTGGCCCAGACCCCGCCATTGCCCTCCACCCTGAAAGCCCAGCTGCGCGACTACCAGCGCGACGGCTTCCTGTGGCTGGCCCGCTTGGCGCACCTGGGCTTTGGCGCCTGCCTGGCCGACGACATGGGCCTGGGCAAGACCGTCCAGACCCTGGCGGCCATCCTCCACCGCGCCCCCCAGGGACCGACCCTGGTGGTGGCCCCCACCTCGGTCTGCGCTAACTGGCTGAGCGAGGCCCGGCGCTTTGCCCCCACCCTCAAGCTCATCTCCTTTGGCGGGGCCGACCGCGCCGCCCAGGTGGCCGAGCTCGGCCCCTTTGACCTGATGGTGGCCAGCTACGGCCTGCTCCACCAGGAATCGGACCTGCTCGCCTCGGTGGAATGGCAGACCGTGGTTCTCGACGAGGCCCAGGCGATCAAAAACGCCGCCACCAAACGCTCGCAGGCGGCCATGCACCTCAAGGCCCAGTTCAAGGTGGCCACCACCGGCACGCCGATTGAGAACCATTTGAGCGAGTTCTGGACCCTGTTCAATTTCATCAATCCCGGACTGCTGGGTTCAAAAGAGCGGTTCAACACCCGTTTCGCCGTACCCATCGAGCGGCTGAACGACCGCGAGGCCGGCCGTCGGCTGAAAAAACTGGTGCAGCCCTTTATCCTCCGCCGCCTCAAATCCCAAGTGCTGGAAGAGCTGCCGCCGCGCACCGAGGTGGTGCTGCAGGTGGAGCTGAGCCCGGAGGAGACCGCCTTTTACGAGGCCCTGCGGCAAAAGGCCCTGGAACGAATCGAGGCCGAAGCAGGCGCGCCAGGCCAGAAGCCGATGCGCATTCTGGCCGAGATAACCCGCCTCCGTCAGGCCTGCTGCCATCCCCGGCTGCTCGTGCCCGATAGCCCGCTGGTCGGCGCCAAGCTGACCCTGTTTGGCGAGGTGGTTGCGGAGCTGCTCGAAAACGGCCACAAGGCCCTGGTGTTCAGCCAATTTGTCGGCCACCTGGCCCTGATCCGCGAATACCTGGACGCGCGCTCCATCCCCTACCGCTATCTCGACGGCTCCACCCCGCCCAAGGAGCGGCAAAGCGAGGTCGAGGCCTTTCAGGCCGGTCAGGGCGACCTCTTTCTCATCAGCCTCAAGGCCGGCGGCTTGGGGCTCAACCTGACCGCCGCCGACTACGTCATCCACATGGATCCCTGGTGGAACCCGGCGGTGGAGGATCAAGCCTCGGACCGCGCCCACCGCATCGGCCAGGAACGCCCGGTGACCGTGTACCGGCTGGTGGCGCAGAACACCATTGAGGAAAAAATCGTGCGCATGCACGCCGAAAAGCGCGACCTGGCCGACAGCCTGCTCGACGAAACCGACGCCAGCGCCAAAATCTCAGCCGACGAATTGCTGCGACTGATCCGCGAACCGTAAGCAAAGGGGGCGCGCGAACCAAAAAACTTGGCGCACCCCGGCTGAAGATTGGTATATTCCCGGCAATTCCCCCTACAATCTCCACCAAGGAAAGACGCCATGTTCAGACCCCTGCCCTTCCTGTTGTTCTTTGCCGCATGCCTGCTGTTCAACCTCCCTGCCCACGCCCAGGCGCCCCTGGCGCACAACCAGGTTCCCGGTTATTACCGGATCCAACTGGGCCAGTTTGAGATCACCGCCCTGTACGACGGCGCCATTCAACTGGACGCAAAACTGCTCCACCACGCCAAACCCGCCGACCTGAACCGGCTGCTGGCCCGGATGTTTGTCGGCAATCCCAAGATGCAGACCGCAGTCAACGCCTACCTGATCAACACCGGCGAACACCTGGTGCTGGTGGACGCCGGCGCCTCGAAACTGTTCGGCCCGACGCTGGGATTCACATTCCAGAACATGCGCGCCAGCGGCTTCGCGCCGGACCAGGTGGACACCATCATCATCACCCATCTCCACGCCGACCACATGGGCGGGCTCAACGACGAAAACGGCAAGCCGCTCTATCCCAATGCCACGGTCTGGGTTTCGCAGACGGACAACGACTACTGGCTGTCTGAAAAGGTGGCCGAGGGCATGCCCAAGGAGCGGCAACCCTACTTCAAGATGGCCCGCGACGCGGCTGCGCCGTATCTGGCCGCTGGCCGATGGAAGACGTTCCAGGATGGGGCGGCGCTGGTTCCGGGCGTCCGGGCGGTCAAGGCCAACGGTCACACGCCCGGCCACACCGCCTATGCGGTGGAATCCGCAGGACAAAAACTACTGATCTGGGGCGACGTGGTCCACTCCCACGCCGTCCAGTTTGCCCGTCCGGGCGTGTCGATTGAGTTTGACGTAGATCAAAAGCAGGCCATTGCCACCCGCAAGGCGCTGATGCAGGAGATGGCGGCAAGCGGCTCCCTGGTCGCCGGAATGCACCTGCCCTTCCCCGGTATTGGCCATGTCCGCGCTGAGGGCAAGGGAAGCTATGCTTGGGTGCCGGTGGAGTTCGCGCCGCTGGCTAAGGCAACGGAACAATAGAAGAAGGACAATTCACTATACTGTCCCTAGAATAGTACGGCTTACTTGAACAAAGGATTGAATACGACCGCTGCGCGGATCGTTTCAATCCTTATTGGTTATACGTTACTCTTTTTTTGCTACCCATTGAGTATGTTCTCTTGAGAACGCATTTTCGGTATCTCTTACAAAGTCGGAGAAATCTTCTTCTGACTGAACTAACTCAATAGCACCCATGGCAACTCCAATTTCATGAGCTGCCAAACCATAAGATGCTGCCAATTCTCGAAACCGTTTTAGCTGAATCCATGTGAATACCCCAGCCCCGGCTACAACGAATATCTCTGTTGGCCAGTAACCAAATTCGGGATAGGCCACACGCATCAAAGTGAACACTATTGCGATAGCTTGCAACGTAATCAATATCCGAAACCAAATGGTGCCCCACTTTTTGTTATATGCAGATTTATTTGCATACCATTTTCTCTGATCTTCGATTCGTTCATTCAAATATATCGCTTTTCTTTCTTCTAGATTTTTAGATCTGACTTCAATCATCTTTTCCGGAACCTGCTCTTCGAGCGAAAAAGAGCCTGCCAAATCATGGGCCAACTCCTTATGTTCATTAAGGATACGATGAAGCAATTCCCGAAAGGCCGATTTTGCTACATGCAACGGACTGGCACAATCAAAAGGTTCCGTGCACATCATGAAGCGCCAAGTTAGTGTTTTAATAGATTCCGCAACAGCCCTTGCGCGATACCAGACGCCTTCATTTTTCTTTACTGCGATATAAATAGAAAGAAATAATCCACCCAAAAACATCATTGCTGCTAATATTGCAGCCTCCTTAGATTTAATCCCGATTACAGACAAGCCTGCCCCAAGGACTGAAAGCACAACATAAGCCTTTACGTTGTTCAGATATCCATTTTGTGCGTTAATGGAGGCATTATCTGCTGCTTGATACAAAGCTGGGTAATTATTTTCTATCATAGATATTCTAATAGCCTAGTTGTTTATAAACACTGTCTTTATAGTGATAGTTGTCCTTGTCATCGTGCATTTTGTAATTCTCGATTGCATATGCGACAATTTTAGGGGAGAATGGAATAAAAATTGCGCCAATATCCCTAATTATTGGTGGACAAGTATTCATTTGCATACTTCTTGATCCGTCAAGATTTACACCTATAATCGTACATCCTTTTTCAATCGCAACTTCAGCCTCCCAACGGACATATTTGTACTTACTCTTTGTGTCTTGACCAATCAACATGACATATTTACCCGCCATGTTAATGCGTTCACGACATTTTTTCTTAATGTACTGCTCATTCTCAGAATTTATTTCGCTGTTTAACTGACAGTCTGTGAAGTTGAAGTCAATATGCTGATTAGCCTTCCATGCCTGCATAAGTCTGTAGCAGTGAATATCTGTACTGCTAAAACCAACAAATGTTCTTGGTAATCCCATTACGACCTCCTTTTCGTATAACGTGGAGTTCTGCTGTCCGCTCTGTTTGCGGGTCCGCAGAAACGATTGGTTTAGCGATTCGGGTAATATTTCGCACCTCTTCGATTCCCTTTCATCAATACAGAGACTCCAACCAATGGCCTGATAGCGACTTTCACGATATCTATATTTGTACCAAGAATTTTTGCTAAACTAGAGACATTGATACCGTTAGATCCTTCGACAAGTTCTATTATTTTTTCTTGCAATTTTGGCAGATAGCTCTCAGCTTCTGGGTCACGGATTGGCGGCATTTCTTGGGAAAGTAATCTTTCTAACTGTTCTTCCAGTGAAGAGTAACTGTTGTATTGTATTCTATCCACTCCCCTTAGATCAGACGGGACTTCTTCTATTGTTGTTTTTCCAGGATCTATTGCGATGAAAGCTCTTTCATTCATGCCAAGAGCTAATCCTAGTTCAAGTGTGACATTTGGATTCCAACCCGATATATCATAGATGCCAAACTTTGACTCTCTGACATAATTTACAATTTTTTGCAAGATATGAAGATTTGATATTTTTTCATCAGCAAAAATAAACTTAACATTGAACGCTTTTTCTAGATTTTCGTATACTCTTCTGTAATCTTTACTTGGATAAAGACGATATGAGTACGCAACAAATATCTGTCTACGCTGTTTGGTAGGGTCAGGTAATGAAATGTTAAGAAAAGAGTGCTGGGAATCTGGCATTTTAATGCTCCTGTATTTTTTTAACCTATTTGTAATGATTTATAAAATATATTAATTTTACTCTACTATTACGCGCTATTTTATATAGTGACAAATCCGTTTTGCAGGTGATGGGAACGCTAATGTAAAGATAAGCTATTTGGCATTCAATTACTAATTTCGCAGTACTTTTTCAATTGTATGACAAATCATCTTGTCGACTCGTTCGACATAAATTACATTTTTTCAGTAATCATCTTTTGATAGGGATTTTTCATCATCAAATTTAATTAATTTTTAAAAAAATGAAGTTTGCAGTGAAAAGTGAGTTTTCTCCAACGTTATATTGAGCAGCACTTTTTTCTTATTGAAGTAACATTTTGAGTTTCGGTGACAGGTTTCGGTGACAGTGTATACATCTCGGATGTAGATATAGGAAATCCTTGCAGGCTTCCCATTCTTTTCTGCCTCGTCCGCAGAATCTGTGGGTAGCTCTTTGAAAATGAGCCCCAGAACCTGAGCCCCGCCGGAGGTGAAGGTGTGGGGCGCCTGCCGCCCCGTCACCCTTGCCACCTTCAGGTGGAGCAGGGAGGCTCGGCTCTGTCAAGGCTGTGCGCACAGCGCACACCCGCAGGGCTTGGCCTTGATAGAGTCGGGGCTCCATGCTATTGCCAATGTCCTGTTGCGGGTTTTCAGAAAAAGCATCCTGTCTTACCTTGCCGGGGAAAGTTTCTTCCAAAAACTCCTCAGCTTAGCTCAGACAGGATGCACATTAAGACTATCTTGAACCGTATCGAAAAACAACCGGGTTTT
>Ga0074193_1000266_pt1 | contig 95512 bp, 81 predicted proteins | sample EPASupsiteHSE605_FD_64523 | JGI IMG/M metagenome (GOLD analysis project Ga0074193, IMG submission 64523) | Bioremediated contaminated groundwater from EPA Superfund site, New Mexico - Sample HSE6-05 | ecosystem: Environmental > Aquatic > Deep subsurface > Groundwater > Contaminated ... | reverse complement strand
ATGCATGAAGCTGCTCGGTGCTTAGGGTGTGATATTAACACATATCAGGTTAAAGTAGAGACAGCTTATTGTAAAGATTGTGGGTATTGTAAGGAAGTTTGCGGACTAGGAGTCTATGAACAATCGATCTCCTTTAATGAGCAGGGTTATCTGCCAATGGCTGCTACAGTAACCGATAATTGCGTTGGCTGCCTGAAATGTTCTATGATCTGTCCTGATTTCGCCATATCTGTAGAGTGAACTCGTTCAACTAAAGTTGAACATAGAGACTATCGTCACCGAAGCAGAGTAAGGGGTACCACTCCCACTTGAAGAAGTGGGAGTCTTACGATTGGATAAAGCTATATCCATTTCCGAGACTCCCACTTCGCTGAAGCAGGGGGTCTTTGGAAACTCTGGCTTCCCAAAGATGTTCATTTTGGTTGAACGAGTCACTCACGTGATGTTTCACGATATAATAAGTAGTTTGTGCAAGGAGGAGTCATCTATGTTTGAAAATTTTAGTACAGATGAAATCATCTCTCGGGGAAAAGCGGCGCTTATGAACACCTATAGCCAAGCTCCTATAGCCTTCACGAAAGGTGAAGGGGTATATGTATGGGATGCAGATCAGAAGCGTTATCTGGATTTTGTAACGGGTATAGCTGTTAGCTCTTTAGGTCACAGCCATCCGAAGGTGGTAGAGACCATCCGTAGACAAGCCGGGGAACTTTTACATACTTCAAATTTGTATTGGATTCCTAATCAGGTGGCTCTTGCAGAGCGTTTGATAGCAAATTCTTTTGCAGATAAGGCGTTTTTCTGTAATAGTGGGGGAGAGGCTAATGAAGGTGCATTAAAATTGGCCCGCAAATATGCTAAAAAGAACTACGGTACCCATAAATATGAAGTAGTTTCCTTAACGAGTTCTTTTCATGGGCGGACATTAGCGACCTTAACGGCCACTGGGCAGCCTAAGTATCATAAAGATTATGAGCCTCTACCGGTGGGTTTTTCCTATGTTGACTTGAATGACCTAAAGGCTTTGGAAAGTGCAGTGAATGAAAACACAGCGGCAGTGTTGATTGAGCCGATCCAAGGGGAAGGTGGGGTTAATCCAGCAAGCGAAGAGTTCCTACAAAAATCTCGTGAATTGTGTGATCGACACAATGCCTTGCTTATTTTTGATGAAGTGCAGTGCGGAGTTGGAAGGACGGGAAAGTTATTTTCCCATCAATGGAGTGGAGTGACGCCGGATATCATGACTTTAGCAAAAGCACTTGCAGGTGGACTTGCCATTGGGGCGATAATGAGCACAGCAAAGGCTGCTGCCGCGTTTGAACCTGGGGATCATGGTACGACCATTGGAGGAAACCCTCTTGCAATGGCAGCAGGTTGTGCGGTACTTGATGTAATGTTAGCCGATGGATTTTTTGAAGGTGTATTAGAACGTTCAGAATATTTACGTCAAGGGTTAGACAAATTAGCAGCAAAATATGGTGTAGAGGGAAAAGTGCGCGGTCAGGGAATGATGTTGGGGCTGACTATAGGTGAAAAGGCTCCTCTAATAGTGAACGAGTGTCGTAAAAATGGCCTTTTGATTAATTGCGTAGGAGGCAAGACATTTCGTTTTCTGCCGCCATTAACTGTGGATAAAGCAGAAATAGATGAGGCTTTGGCCATAGTGGACGAAACTTTTTCCATGGTTTTGTGATAAGGCCACTATAAGTGGAAGTTACAGCTGAACTTGGCGCTTTATAATTGAGTTATGTGTCCCGGACTTTGTGTTTTGTATAACTGTAGAGTAACCTTGTAAAGGATTAAGATTTGTCCTATAATTATTTATATAATATTGATAGAAAAGGCAGCGGAGCCAGTTTGAATTGTTAAACTGACTCCGCTGCCTTTTTCTTTGGTGAGGTGATCCTAGATTTCTGCAATTATCTCTCCCATACGAGATATGTCATACCCTCCAATTCCAATCACTTCATTACGAAAAGAGGGAGATTTTAAAATACTCATTAAAGCCTGAAAATGTGGCCGCTCCAGATCTTCCTGGCGGATTACTAAATCATAGCGCTCTTTATGCAGCGGAATAAAATCTAAATTGATAAATTGCATGGCAACTTTTTCAATCCCCAAACCAACGTCTGCTTCTCCGCGTGCAACTTTACTTGCTATAGCAAGGTGAGTCATTTCTTCATCTGCATAGCCAAGAATATCTTTGCGATTAACTCCTGAGATTCTCAGTTGTTCATCTAACAACACTCTTGCCCCGGACCCTCTTTCGCGGTTAATAAAACGAACATCTTGTTTGCTAAGGTCACTCCAAGTGGTTATATTCTTGGGGTTACCTTTGGCAACATAAAAACCTTCCATTCGAGAAACTAAGTTTATGATACAAGTTGCGTGGCCCGGTAACAGTCTTCGTACAAAGGGAAGATTATATTCGTTGGTATCACTATCCCATAAGTGTGCAGTAACAACGTTAGCAAGGCCACGGTACAGGGCCATGAGCCCGTCGATGCTGCCAATATAACGGCGTAAGAAGTGAACCTGAGGAAATTGTTTTTCTAAATAGCGGGTTAAAATGTCCAAGACAATATCTTGACCGCAGATGACTAAGTTTTCGTCTGAAGGGAAACAATGGTTTAATCCACGAGTCTGTGCAAGGGGGTCTAATTGGGCTGTTGTGGGGGATTCTAGGGAATCGAGTCCTTTAGATTTTCGTTTATAACGCTCAATATCAGCACCCTCTACACGAACCTTGCGACCAATATGGTAAGCTATGAGTTCACCCCGTTTTATGAGCTCATAAACTGTGAACTTGGAAATCCTAAGGATTTCTGCGACTTCTTCGGGCGTATAAGAAACATCGTTGGACATAGAGAACCTCCATAATAGTTTTTCATGAATATAGTAAACTCTCAACAAAGATAAAAATAAAAAAATAATTGTATTGCTAAGTTATTATAACATATCGTATAATGGCAATATAGTTCGGTTTTGTTAGCTGTAGTTATGTTATGAAGTATAAATATATTTGGTTCCAGTACGTAAATTGGTACACAAGAAGATATTAAACAAACATTAGCTAACATAAGAAGATATAAATTAACCGAACTACAATTACTAAAAGAATCAGTGAGGGGAGATTCAAGTGAAAAGGGTTTCATGTTTATTAATGTTCAGTTTTCTATTAATTCTATCTTTGGTTGGTTGTAGTACAGCAAATACAACCCAACCATCAACAAACGTCACAAAGGTCGAACCCACAGAAATTATGGTATTGGCGGCAGCTAGTTTGCAAAATTCATTGACTGAGCTCCAGAAAGATTATGCCCAGAAATCACCCGACGTAAAGCTTACCTTCGTTTTTGGAGGTTCTGGTACACTCCAACAACAAATAGAACAGGGCGCCCCAGCGGATCTTTTTATTTCTGCAGGAAAGGCACAGATGGATGCCTTGGAAGAAAAGAACTTAATCATTAAAGAAAGTAAAGTCAACTTACTAGGAAATGAGTTAGTTTTAATCACGGGGAAAGATAACAGTAAGGTTGCGTCCCTTGAAGGTCTGACGAATGAGAGTGTTAGCCAGGTTAGCATTGGTACACCCGAGTCTGTACCGGCTGGAAAATATGCTCAAGACTCCTTAACGAATCTTAAACTTTGGGATTTATTACAGCCTAAGTTTGTATTGGCTAAGGATGTGACTCAGGTTGTGAATTATGTGGAAACGGGGAATGTGGATGCTGGAATTGTATATCGATCCGATGCTTTGGCATCATCTAAGGTTAAAGTCGTTGCTGTAGTTCCGGAGAGCAGTCATAAGCCAATCGTTTATCCTGCAGCGGTTATTGCATCGACTAAAAACAAACAAGCTGTAGAGGATTTTCTAAAGTACTTACGGAGTTCAGACGCTCAGCAAGTCTTTGCAAACTACGGGTTTAAGATTTCATAAAAATAATTAATTCAGGAGAGCCTTATGGAATTTAGTTATATTCCGATTATTCTATCTCTAAAAGTAGCCGTTGCTGCCGTTATAATTGTCACGTGTTCTTCTATACCAATAGCTGGATTTATGGCCAAGCGAGAGTTCTGGGGTAAAGATGTTGTCGAGTCGATCATTACTTTACCTTTGGTACTCCCCCCCTCGGTTGTTGGTTTCATGTTGCTTTATTTTTTTGGGAAGAACGGTCCAATAGGTAAGTTATTGGAACAATGGTTCCATACTAGAATTGTCTTTACCTTAGCGGGAGCAGTAATAGCAGCAGCTGTCGTTGCTTTTCCCTTAATGTATCAATCCGTAAAGGCCTCGATTGAGAGTGTTGATCAAAATCTTGAGAAGGCAGCACGTACATTAGGGGCTCGAGAATTAAGGGTGTTCTTCACCATAACTCTTCCTCTAGCATGGAATGGCATTGTTGCCGGCTTAGTCTTGGCCTTCGCACGGTCTCTGGGGGAATTTGGAGCAACATTGATGATTGCAGGAAATATTCCGGGTAAGACTCAAACAATGCCTATTGCCATCTACTTTGCCAACGAAGCGGGCGACACAGCGCAAGCAACCATACTGGTTATCATCATGACAGTATTTAGTTTCCTGGTAATTTATGGACTGAATCGGTGGGGGAAACGATCTCAACGCGATCCGAGAGGGGGTACTGCATAATGCTTAAGGCTCATTTTAAAAAAGAGTTACCTACCTTTGAGCTTGAAATAGATATCTCCTTGAGTCATGGCATTCTTGCCCTTGTTGGTCCCTCCGGCGCAGGCAAGACGACGATCTTGCAATGTATAGCAGGCCTCCAGACTCCATCTTGGGGGGGGATTAATATCCATGACAAGGCCGTTTTCTCGTCTGAAGATGGTACAAATGTTCCGATCAGAAATCGACGTATAGGGTATGTTTTTCAGGACTATGCCCTCTTTCCGCACATGAGCGTTGAGAAAAATGTAGTGTATGGTAAGCCTAAAAAGGGAAGTAACTCTAACAAAGTACTTACCATTACAAACGTATTAGAAATGTTTAAGATCGAACATCTTCGACATCGTTATCCCAATCAGATTTCCGGGGGAGAAAAACAAAGAGTTGCTTTTGCCCGTGCCTTAATGACCGAGCCTGAACTTTTGTTGCTTGATGAGCCTCTTTCCGCTCTCGATCATGACACACGCAGTACACTTCAACAAGAGTTGCTTAAGCTCCAAGCCCAATGGCAGATCCCCTTCATTCTAGTTACGCATGATGTTCAGGAAGCAGAAATACTTGGTGACCAGATTATAAAGCTGGATCATGGTAAACAAGAGGTGATTAAGAAGCTCAATAAAGCTCAAAGAGCCAGTATATAATCTGGATTACAAAGCCTAGGAAAAGTGAATAACAAGTCTCCGAGCCAGAATGACCTAAAGAGCAAATCTATGGTCACTGGACAGGGCTCTAAGCCCTCAGGGTATTTCCAGAAACGGGAATGCCTTCACGTTTTGAAAAGGAGTAGCACGTGTTAGACTGGAGCGCCAGTTTATTCATGGCTCCCTTTTTGGGGAGTCTATTTTTTTTAGCCATTGTTCATAACGAAGATAGCGTAAGGAAAGGCGGTCATTTTTAAGATTTAACCAAGCCGGAGGTGAAAAAAATCGGAATTGGCGAGGCAGATTCAGTACCGGCAGCTAAGACTACTAAAGAAACCTTAGAAACACTAAAATTATGGAACACCCTACAACCTAAACTGGTCATGGGTAAGGATCTGATGCAAGTAATGGCCTATGTTGAGACAGACAATGCTGAAGCAGGCTTTGTTTGGGATACAATTGCGATCAGCTCAAATAAAGTTAAAATTGTGGCTACGGCACCAGCTAATTCGCATACACCAGTTGTCTTACCGGCAGCAGTAGTAGCAGCCTCCAAAAACAGCGATGCGGCTTCGAAGTTCCTAGAGTATTTACAAAGTGCTGAGGCAATGGAAATTTTTAAAAAAAATGGTTTTATAAAGGGAGAATAGATAAAGGGAAAAGATGGAGGAGGATACTATGGTTTATATAACTGATGAGACAATTGACCGCTGGATCAAAGAAGATGTTCCGTATATCGATTTAACGACGCTGACCCTTGATATTGGTGGTATGAGGGGGAAGATAAATTTTATTGCACGAGATTATACGGTTTTATCCGGGGTAGAGGAAGTATTGAGGGTCTTTGCTAAGCTGGGAGTTACGCTGATTCGATCATTACCATCTGGTTCCATTGTTAACAAAGGGGATATCTTTATTGAAGCTGAAGGGTTAGCATCAAGCCTTCATATAGCTTGGAAATTGTCAATGAACATCATTGAATACTCCTCAGGTATTGCGACAAGAACAAAAAGGATGGTGGATAAGGCTAAATCAATTAATCCACAGCTTACTGTCGTAGCTACTAGAAAATCATTTCCTGGTACCAAAGAGCTCTCCATAAAATCAATAATCGCTGGAGGTGCTTTTCCTCATCGCTTAGGCCTATCTGAAACAATCTTAATTTTCAAGCAACATGTGAATTTCCTTGGTGATATCCATAATCTGGCGCGTGTAATGAAAGAAATCAAAGGAAATGCTTGTGAAAAAAAGATCATTGTTGAGGTGGAAACGATTGAAGATGCACGCCTTTTAATCGAATCTGGTGTAGACGGATTACAATTTGATAAGATTCCGGCCAATGATTTAAAAATCATCGTTGAAGAAATCAGAACCCTTAAACCCAATATTACGCTGCTTGGAGCGGGTGGTATTAATGAAAGTAATATCGAAGAATATGCTAGAACCGGAATTGATGCAATTGTGACCACTTCGATGTATTTTGGCAAGCCATCAGACATTGGAGTGACGATTGAAAAGTTCTAAACTTATAATTCTCAGAAGACAATAGAGAATTAATATCTCATGCTTTCAAAACTTAATACTTCCTATCTCCGAGCCGGAATAAACCTAATGAGTTAAAAGCACTAATTTTTGAGAAAGCTATTTTGAAAAAGAGGAATTTAGTATATACTTATAGAATAAATCACTATCCGTCGAATCATATCTTTCGTGAATTTAAGAGCGTTATTCTTAAGGTTCCTTTGCAATAGAGGATCTAAAAAGGGGAAGTCGGTGAAAATCCGGCGCGGTCCCGCCACTGTAAACAAGGAGTTCTTTTAGAATCCTACGATAAATGCTAGGATTAGAAGAGAATGATGATTTGAAGCCAGGAAACCTGCCTTAAGTAACATCACAGACCTACGAGCGATAGGAGATGTGTGTGTTTATTTTAGGGTAAACCATACGAGCCGCTCGGGCTCGTTTTTTATTTTACTAGTCAGACCTACATACCCTTATTCGGCACCACTGAACAACTAAGGCTACCGCCTGCGCCTAAGGCTTGGTGCTTGCCAAGTTTTCTAAACCATAGCAGATACAAATTCTGATTGTATTAAACAAACGATAAATAATGGAAGAGAGGTAATATATGTTACAGGTGATCGGCATCGGCCCTGGCAGGCCGGAATGGTTGCCCCCTGCGATTACTGAGCTTGTGAAGAACTGCGAAATTTTAATCGGAGGGTCCAGGGCTCTAAAACTCTTTCCTGACTTTGCAGGACGACAGTATGTCTTATCCGGTAACCTAGCCAGCAGTATTGAAGTAATCAGAAACGCACTTCTGGAAAAGAAAGCTGTCGGGGTTCTCGTCTCCGGCGACCCTGGTTTTTTTAGTTTTTTACCCAGACTTAAGAAGGAATTTCCAGAGGAGAGAATAGAGGTTCATCCTGGGATCAGTTCTCTTCAATTTGCGTTTGCGAGAGCGGAGCTTCCTTGGCAAGAAGCTACCTTTGCCAGTGTCCATGGCCGAGAGATATCAGTACTGCCTCAGGTGATAACACGTCCGACAGCGGTTCTAACAGGCGGGGAAAATACTCCGCAAAAAATCGCTGAATTTTATTTGGAACGCGGCTATAATCCACAAATATCGATTGGGAATGCCCTTGCTTATCCAGAGGAATTTTGGGCAACTATGGATGCAGAGCAGTTGGCTCAGGATAAGACCTTGTTAAAGAATGCTATTGCTATTCTTCATCCTGTTACAGGGCCGGACAGCAATCGGGATTCCAAACACACTAATATTCAGGATAATCCACTTATCTATCTCAGTAGGCAGAGCACAGGGTGCAGGCTTGGAATTCCAGACGAAGAGTTTCTCCGGGGTAAGGTTCCCATGACCAAGGCTGAAATTCGTGTTCAAGTACTCGCTAAGGCTCAAATTTCGAAATACGACAATGTCGTGGATATTGGCGCTGGTACAGGGAGTATTAGTATTGAAGCCGCAGGGCTTGCTTCTGAAGGCGTCGTATATGCGATTGAACATAATCCAGAGGCTCAAGAACTCATTCTTGCCAACCAACATAAGTTTAACGTCTCGAATATCCGTCTAATTCCCGGAGCTGCACCCGATGTTTTCGGTGAGCTTCCTCAAGTCGATGTCTGTATTATTGGCGGAAGCAGTGGGCGTTTATATGAAATCTTAAACACAGTCCCCCTAGTCAAGGGAGGAAGAATCGTGATTACAGCAGTGACGATCGAAACAGTGGCTCAAGGCTTGAAACTGCTTTCAGACTTTAACTATCAAGACATCGATACAGTTTCTATACAAGCGGTCCGTTGGAAAGCAGTACAAACTCTGCATATGGCACAAGCTTTGAATCCGATCTTTATAATATCAGCAAGAAAAGGGGAAGCATCATGAATACAAGATGGGGAAAATTCTATGGAGTAGGGGTCGGTCCCGGTGATCCACAGCTCTTGACCTTGCAAGCCGTCGATGTCCTTCATTCGGTCGATTTCGTAGCCATCCCGAAATCCAAGATGGATCGTGAAAGTGTGGCCTGGGATATTGCTAAAGTTCATTGTCCATCAAATGTCCGTCTAATCGAACTTGAAATGCCGATGACTTCAGATCAGCAAGTTTTAGCAAAGGCTTGGCAAGATGGAGCCCAAACAATCTTAGCCGAATTGAAACAGGGGAAATCTGTTGCCTTTATTACATTGGGTGATCCTTCCCTGTATAGTACTTACAGTTACTTACTTAACATCCTTCAAGAGCAATTACCACAAGAGTGTATTGCAACAGTGCCGGGAATTACAGCGATGGCAGCTGCAGCAGCCAAGATTAACCTGCCGCTTGCCACTGGAGATGAGCCACTTCTTATCTTGCCAAGTACCGACGATGTTGGGGAGTACCTAAACTTTCCTAATCTAGTCTTAATGAAAGTCTCACGAAGACTTCCTGAGATTTTGACTCTTCTCGAAGAGCGTGAGAGAAAAGCAGTTTTGCTGACTCGACTCGGACAAGCTGAAGAGAAAATCCGCTGGGAACCTAAACCTGAGGATTTCAGATCGGAAAAGATTGATTATCTCAGTTTGTTACTGGTTAAAAAAGATTTGTTGGGGAGGGAAAACAGTGAGCCAGAAAAAAACTAGCGGTGAAGGCGAAGTAATCTTCGTCGGAGCTGGTCCTGGGGATCCAGAACTAATCACTCTCAAAGGATCTCGCGCCTTGGAACGAGCGGACCGCGTGATTTATGCCGGGTCCTTGGTCAATCCAGAATTACTGGGAATGTGTCGGCCTGGAACACCTTGTCATGACAGTGCTCATCTGACCCTAGAAGAAGTGATTGCGCTGATGATTGAAGGAACCAAAAATGGAGAAACGATTGTTCGTCTCCATACGGGAGATCCCAGTATGTACGGAGCTATTAAGGAACAATTTGAGCATTTAGATAAGCAAGAAATACTCTATTCCGTCATTCCGGGGGTTAGTTCAGTATTTGCGGCCGCCGCAGCGGTTAAACGTGAATTTACCCTACCGGATATTAGTCAAACCTTGATTCTCACTCGCTTAGCGGGACGTACTCCAGTACCTGAACGTGAGGCGCTTGCCAAGTTGGCGCAACATCAAGCGAGTATGGCTATTTTCCTAAGTGTTCAGGACATGGGTTCAGTGGTAAAAGAGTTGCTCGAAGGCGGTTATCCTGCCTCCACTCCCATTGCCGTAATCGCCAAAGCAAGCTGGCCGGATGAGGAGGTTCTTATGGGAACCTTAGAAACTATAGTAGAAAAAGTAAAAGCTGCAGGAATCCGTAAACAGGCTCAGATCTTGGTAGGAGATTTCTTAGATCCTGCTAAGGGATACGCTCGGTCAAAACTATACGACCCGACCTTTACACACGAATATCGGCAAGGGACTGAAAAGTGATTGTGAATTCTGAATTTGATGTGGACATGGACGTAAGTCTTAGCGCAAAAACGAAAGTAACTCTTGTATCATTAACTGACCGAGGATTGAATACGATCCTGCGTATTGGAGAGGGTCTTCCGAAGACCATTAGGCGAGATCTCTATCTACATGAAAAAGTGCTCGCACAAAGCGAAAATCTCGTAGAAGAGCAAAAAATAGGATCACTTCAAATACAAATGCAAACGTTTAGTCGTTTAGGCGATATTGTTCCAAAATTATGGCAAGAGTCTTCTGTTCTAATCTTTGTAATGGCAACAGGAATTGTCGTACGTCAAATTGCTTCATTAATAGAAGGGAAAGATCGAGACCCTGCAGTTTTAGTTCTAGATGAGGAAGGGAAATTCGTGATACCTTTGCTTTCAGGACATCTAGGTGGCGCAAACGCCTGGGCTCATCAGATTTCTGAGCTAATTGGGGCGTTGCCCGTAATTACCACAGCTACAGATGTGAGAGGGATGGTGGCGCCGGATGAATACGCCCGCAGGTATGGTTGGAAAGTTGAACCTGTCAATCATTTGCCGGCAGTTAACCGTTTGCTTTTGGAACAAAAACGTCTCAATGTCTGGGCAAGTTATCCTTTAAAGCTTAAGCATGATACGTGGGTTAGGGATATAAATTATCTCTTTTTATCGGAAAACGAGAAAGCTCAAGCGAATGTTATTGTCGATGCTTTTCCAAGCTCAAGTATTAAGTCGGATTGCCTATATTTAGTGCCTCCGATCTTAAGTATAGGGGTGGGGTGCCGCCGAGGGGTTGACAAGGATGTCATTCTAGAAAGAATCAAGATGGCAGTAGAACATCTTGGAGCCTCCCTTAAGGCAATTTCAGGAATCTATAGTATTGATCTTAAATCAGATGAAATGGGGCTGATTGAAGCAGCTAAACACCTGCAGGTTCCGTTTCGAACCTTTCGAGCAGATGAACTCCAAGCGGTTAATCTTCAAGAACAGTTAAGTCGATCAAACTTTGTAAGCGAAAAGATAGGAGTGGACGGTGTATGCGAAGCAGCGAGTTTACTGGGAGCCCAAAGGGGACGGTTAGTTCTGCCCAAGACCAAGGGGCAGGGGGTCACAGTGGCAATCAGCATAGAAAACTCTATGTCGTAGGTCTCGGGCCTGGAGATCAAGACCATATGACAGCACGGGTTCAGTCGGTATTAAATGAAGTTGAATACATCGTGGGCTATAAAACCTATGTAGACCTTATTCGTCCGTTTATTACGCATCAACAAATTGTAGCGACAGGGATGCGTCAAGAAATTGACCGCTGTCGAGAAGCGATTCGATTGGCTGCTGAGGGACATCGAGTAGCCGTCGTAAGCAGTGGGGATGCAGGAGTTTACGGTATGGCCGGTATAATTATCGAATGTTTGGAACAAGAGAACCTGCTGGATATGCCCTTGGAAATCATTCCAGGAGTAACGGCAGCCTCTGCGGCGGCTTCGATGTTAGGTGCTCCTTTAATGCATGATTTTGCAGTGGTTAGCTTGAGTGATCTGTTAACTCCCTGGGAAGTTATCGTGAAGCGAGTCCGCTTAGCAGCAGAAGGGGATTTCATCTTTGCTCTTTATAACCCGAAAAGTAACGGTCGTCCCCAACACATCGAAACAGTTCGGGAGATTGTATTACAATATCGTCGACCCGATACTCCGGTCGGTCTGGTTCGAGAGGCATTACGAGGTGAGGAGTCGAGCGTAGAAATTACCACACTAGCTGATTTCACAAATCACACCATAGATATGCTGACCACTGTTATAATTGGAAACTCTCAAACTCGGATTGTGGGCCCATATATGGTAACTCCTCGAGGGTACAAACTGTGAGGCTTTTAGTCTTAGCAGGAACTGAGGATGGGCGTGAATTGGCAGATGCTCTAAAGCAACGTGGACACGAGGTATTAGTTTCTACTTTAACGGCCTATGGTGCAGAATTAGTGCAAGGACAAGGGCTGCAGGCTCGTTCAGGAGCGATAGATACTGAGAGTCTTACAGAGCTTTTAAAAGATAATTCCTTTACAGCTTTAGTGGATGCAACCCATCCCTATGCCGTACGGATTAAAGAAATGGCTAAAAAAGTCTGTTCGGATTTAGAACTACCCTACCTGCGCTGGGAACGATTAGCCCTGGAGGTGGAAGATCATCCCCTTCTTCATTGGGCAGAGGACATACCTGCTGCCGCTCAAATTGCTGCAGAGTTAGGCCAACGTATTCTGCTTACGACTGGAAGTAACGGGTTGCCCGAATGGGTTTCGCATCCTTCGATGGAGGATAGATTGCTGTATGTTCGCGTTTTGCCTACTTCGGAGGTGTTAGGGCGCTGTGAATCATTAGGCCTCAAACCGAATCAAATCGTCGCTGCTCAAGGCCCGTTTTCTCAAGAGTGGGATGAAGCAATGTTTAAGCAACTAAAGATCGAGGTCGTGGTGGCTAAAGAAAGTGGAAAAGTAGGCGGAACCCTGGAAAAGGTACATGCTTGTCTAAATTTAAATATTCCTTTGGTTCTTTTGAAAAGACCAAAAGCAGAAAAGGCTTCAGATATTCAAACAATTACTCAATTTATTAAACATTTGGAGGAAATGACATGAAATCAGAAATTATACTCTTAGGACATGGTAGCCGTCGAGCAGAAGCAAACCAAGGACTTTTAGTGGTCGCCGAAAAAGTGAGTAAGTTAATGGAACAACCGGTAACCCCAGCATACATGGCTCATGATCATCCGAGTCTGCCCGAAGCGGTACAAGCAAAAATTCAAAATGGCGCGTCGCACATTGTCATAATGCCACTCTTTCTTTTCCGCGGAATGCACGTAACGGTAGATATTCATGAGGAATTGCGCGAAATTCGGGAACAACATCCAGAGGTTGAGATCATCTTTACCAGGGAACTAGGAGCTGATGACGGAATCGCAAGCTTGGCCAGCCTTCGCATTAAGGAGGCTTTAGGCCAATGACAGCAGACTTCATTCTAGACCCGGGTCAAATTGAAACGGAAAGTATGCGTATTATTAGGGATGGACTAATCTGTCCTTGGTTGGAAGCAGACTATCCAGTTGTCGAACGTATCATTCATACGACGGGAGATCCTTCGTTAGAGTCCTCGATTGCGATTCATCCGGAAGCAATTGCTTGCGGTCTCCAGGCTCTGAAGGAGGGCGCTAACGTCATTACTGACGTTGAGATGGTCCGGGCAGGAATCTCCAAGGAGAAACTCAAATCATTGGGTGGAACTGTGGAATGCTTCCTAAACTCTCCTGGGGTTCCCGAACAAGCCAAAGCGTGGGGAATCACACGCTCGATGACTGCTTTTCGTATGAATGCCGACCGTCTACGGGGCTCAATTGTGGCAATCGGCAACGCGCCAACGGCTTTAATCGAGGTCTTACGCTTAGCTGAAAATCCAGAGACTCGCCCAGCTCTGATCGTCGGAATTCCCGTCGGTTTTATTGGAGCAAAAGAATCTAAGGATTTACTATGGGAGCATCAAGAGTTCCCTTCGATTACGGTACTCGGGACGCGGGGAGGAAGCCCAATCGCTGCAACCGTAGTTAACGCGCTAATTAATACTGTCTTAAAGCAACTTAAATAAACCATTTAGCGGACTCGTCCAGCTAAACAGGACATCAAGAATTTGCGGCGACTCTACCTCCTTAAAAAGTATTTATCAATTTAGGTCAGGGGACATTTGTATTCATGAATATATTGTATGGCTTTTGAATTCAGATAGTTCGGAAGCGCAAGAACCGTCCCTTTGCTTCCTTAAGAGAAAGAGGTGACAATTATGTCTTCAAACAATAAATTGACGGCCAAACTCATGATTCAAGGAACCTCGTCTAGCGTTGGGAAGAGTGTGTTGGCTGCTGCATTTTGCCGAATTTTTTATCAAGAAGGATACCTAGTAAGTCCGTTTAAAGCTCAAAATATGGCCCTCAACTCATTTGTGACTACAGCAGGAGGAGAGATGGGAAGAGCCCAGGTCGTACAGGCTCAAGCCGCCGGAGTAGAACCTGAGGTGCGCATGAACCCAATTTTACTTAAGCCCAGTGGACCAACGGGTTCTCAAGTTGTCATTATGGGTAAGTCGCAGGGTAATGTGACAGCGTTGCGTTATCATGGTGAGTATCAACGTATGACCTGGCCGTATGTAACCGAGGCTCTCCACGGACTGCTCAATGAGTATGAAATTGTAGTTATTGAAGGGGCGGGTAGTCCGGCAGAAGTTAATCTTAAGTCAAACGATATCGTAAATATGAGAGTGGCTATGGAGGCTAATTCACCCGTCTTACTCGTGGCAGATATAGATCGTGGGGGGGCTCTAGCTTCTGTGGTAGGGACCTTAGAATTAGTTGAACCTGCGGAAAGAGCCATGATTAAAGGGATTATTTTTAATAAGTTTCGTGGAGAAATTAAGCTGCTTCAACCTGCCCTAGATTTTATAGAAGAAAAAACAGGAATCCCAGTAGTGGGAGTTGTTCCATATTTTAAGATCCGCATTCCAGATGAAGATTCAGTTGCTTTGAGCGAAGCAGACGAAAAACCCACAGTTTCTTTAGAGGAACAATTAGATGTTGCGGTGATTCGCTTACCCTACATTTCAAATTTTACAGATTTTGATGCACTTCAAGATGAGCCTGATGTTTCTGTACGCTATGTCACCGACCTAGTCAATTTGGGAAAACCAGACCTTGTTATTATTCCAGGCAGTAAAAATACTCTTGCTGATTTACGCTTTCTTCACGAAAGCGGTATAGGAAATCATATTCTTACACTTTGTGCAGAAGAGATTCCTGTCGTAGGGATTTGTGGTGGCTACCAAATGATGGGGCGTTTGGTGAAGGATCCGCTGCATACAGAGTCCGAGCTTGAAGAGGTAGCTGGTCTGGGTATTCTGCCGATGGTGACGGAATTCTATCCTCAAAAACATACCGTTCAGAGCAAAGGGACCATCTTGACGGATCAAGGCTTTTTTAAAGCTTGTACTGGGGAGAGCGTGGTAGGTTATGAAATTCATATGGGCCGATCCACATTTGATGAGGGGCATTTACCCCTGTTCAATTTAACATCGAATGGAGAATCTAATCTCGATGGTTTGAAATCAGGGAATTCCTATGGAACCTATCTGCATGGGATTTTTGACAATGATAGTCTGCGGGCCTCACTGTTAAACTGGCTGTGGGAGCGCAGAGGGTCTCAGAGACCTGTAGAGGCCTCACTCTCTCAAGCTGCACTGCGTGAATCAGCGTTTAACGAGTTGGCTGATTTAGTACGTCAAAATGTAGATCTGGAACGGATTCGAGCCATTATGGGCTTAAGGGCAGAATCTTAGGGAAAGACCAGGTACTTAAATATGATAGAAACGCTTTCTTCATCTTGGGTGGTTCTTCCGGTCACTGTTTTCATAGGATTTATTCTCGATCAGCTTATCGGAGATCCACGCAGTTGGCCGCACCCAGTCGTAGGGATAGGCAAGGGGATTAGCATTTTAGAGCGCAAGCTTAATCTAGGTCCCCCCGAGGTACGTCGACGTAACGGGGTGTTGCTAACTTTCCTAATCGTAGGTGGGAGCTATCTACTGACTTGGGGTGCAATATCCTTAGCCAACCTATTTCACCCCATGCTGGGGTTAATCTTAAGCTCCTATTTAATTTTTACAACCTTAGCTGGTAAATCTCTCTTAGATGCTGGACAAAATGTTCTAGTTTCTTTGGCCAAAAGAGATCTGAGTGAGGCTCGGATCCAGCTTTCTTGGCTGGTCAGCCGTGACACAACGAATCTAACCGAAGGAGAGATTGCCAGGGGAACGGTTGAAACGCTCGCCGAGAACTTTGTCGATGGGATTTTATCTCCTCTCTTTTATGCCGCTCTGGGAGGCGCGCCCTTAGCGATGGCCTTTAAAGCAGTCAGCACTTTAGATTCCATGGTCGGCTACAGGAATGAGCGTTATGAAGAGTTTGGCTGGTTCTCTGCTCGCACGGATGATTGGGCAAACTATCTTCCAGCGCGCTTATCTGTTCCGATTTTACTCTTAGCAGGAAGGTTAAGAGGTATGTCTGTCGCTCATGCCTATCGGATGTGGAAGAGAGATGCCTCAGGTCATCCCAGTCCCAACGGTGGAAATCCGGAAAGTGTGGTTGCAGGACTGCTTGGTATTCGCCTAGGTGGAATCAATATCTATCATGGTCAGACTCACCACCGGGCAGAGATGGGAGACGCACTCCATCCCGTAAACGCCACTGACATTGTCCGTTGCCGTCAGTTGGTAAAAACAGCGACATGGTTATCTCTTATTCCTATACTTATTTTGGCTTATATAGCAACTACTTAAATTAATATGATTTAGTCTCGGAAGAAACTCGTGGTTCAATGCGCGAAGCGCGCTTCTAACTTTACTAAAACGCCAAGGCTACCAGCGCTGGTAAGTATGGTTAAGTTTAAGAGCCTTACAAAAGCTTAACCAGGGATGGTTGAAGTTAGAACACTGCCATAGATGGCAAGGTGTCGAGATCAAAGATGCATTGACGGTGTCAATGCAGCCACGGACTTCGAACATCGAACATCGAACATCGAACATCGAACATCGAATTGGGGGATACAGCATGAAGATTCCACGGATTGTCCTAGCAGGAACGCATAGTGGAGTGGGGAAAACAACCCTTGCCACTGGCTTGATGGCCGCTTTGAAAAAGCGCGAGCGCCCAATTCAAGGGTACAAGGTTGGTCCGGATTACATCGACCCAAGTTATCATGCGGCAGCTACGGGAAGGGCTTCCCGCAATCTTGACCGCTGGCTGTTAGGCGAGAATCTTCCTTCCGTCTTTGCTCAAAGCTCTAAGGAGCGTTGGGCTGTGATTGAGGGTGTTATGGGTATGTATGATGGGATGAGTGGAACCCCCGGTTTTGGGAGCACTGCCGATGTCGCAAAACTTCTCGATGCTCCGATCATCCTCATTGTTGATGCTTCATCAATGTCTCGCAGTGTGGCGGCACTAGTACATGGTTTTAGTTCTTATGACCCTCAAGTAAAGCTTAGAGGAGTTATCCTTAACCGGGTTAAGTCTTCCGCTCAAGAAGCAATTCTTAGAGAAGCTCTAAGTGAGATCCGGATTCCAGTTCTTGGAGTCCTTCCCAAAGAATTGTCCCTTCAACTTCCCGAAAGGCATTTAGGTTTAGTACCTGTAGGAGAGGGTGGACTCTTAGAAGGTTTTATCGAGACACTTTCAGAGTTAATTACCAAACACGTTGACTTGGATCAAGTTGAAAGCATCATGCTGGGTGCACCCGAATACAACGAATCAACTTCATGCGAAGAAACTAAGAAAACTACCAGGTGTTCTGCCTGCAATTCTAGCATTATCCTTCCACAAGATTATGATAACGCTAACTCAAACTTAAAAGCTAATCCCAACTCAAAAATCTCAAAACAAGATCAGAATAATAAATTTCGGTTAGGCTTAGCATGGGATGAAGCGTTTTTATTTTATTACCAAGATGCTTTAGACCTTGCAGAACGCTTGAATTTTATAATTATACCGTTTAGCCCTTTACATGATCACTCGATACCTGAAGACCTCGATGGAATTATCTTAGGCGGCGGTTTTCCAGAGCTACATCTCAATCGTTTAAGTGAGAATACTTCATTCTTGGAATCTTTGCGCGCTTTTGCGGCAAGTGGCAAACCAATCTATGCTGAATGTGGAGGGTACATGTATCTTGGCAAGTCCATTAAGGATTTTGAAGGCAACGAGCTGCCTATGGCAGGTCTTATTCCGATGAAGGCTGAGATGACAAAACGCTTACAAGGAATTGGTTACAGAAAAGGAGTCTTTCGAGAAGACAATTTTCTCGGATCTCGAGGGACTACTGTTCAAGGACATGAATTTCACTATTCACGTGTAGTTTATGATAAGGAATATCCTCCCGCTTACGAGTTGTTTCGAGGAGGTAAGGCGGATCGCCTAGAAGGGTATGCACGAGATAATATTGTCGCTTCTTATCTGCACCTTCATTTCTCGGGACATCAAGAGTTACTTGAGCATTGGTTTGCAACTCGTTCTGGGAGAATAGGAGTATGATTACAGTCTATACGGGTCAGGGTAAAGGAAAGACAACCTCAGCTCTCGGAGCAGCGTTACTTGCCTATTCGGAAGGGAAACGTGTCTTAATGGTGCAATTCCTCAAGGGGAGTACTTATAGTGGTGAACTTATGGCACTTAACCGCCTAGGAATACCTCTCATACAATTTGGGGTAGGTTGTCGTTGGTCAGGGATGATTCGTACTGGTATGAAACACTGTACAGGCTGCGGAGAATGCTTTCGACAAAACCGCAATCCGGAAATTGCTTTGGAATTAGTACAACAAGCAATTGATTTTGTTTCAGGAGAAATTGGGACCAACACTTATCAAGTGATCATCTTAGATGAAATTAGCCATGCGTTAAACAGAGGTTTTCTAGACTTAAATCATTTAAGAAAACTCTTGTCGACTGAGTCCTCCCGACACCTGCACTGGATTCTTACCGGTCGGGGGATGCCCGCTGCCTTAGAGTTATTGGCAGACAATTGGTGGGATCTAAACATGCTAAAACATCCTTTCTCTAAAGGGGTTAAAAGTCGTAGGGGGATTGAATATTAATGGATTTCGCAGTCGGGTTGGCCCGGTGTCCGGGAACATGTGGAGAATGGGTACAAGGGGCTCGAGATGGAGTTCCGTTTCTTATTGATTGTCCCATTGATCGATTTTCGGAGGCTAGGGTGGCATTGAACATGAACGCTGCTGGCTGGGATCTTCCACAAAATAAATTAAAAGCACTCCAAGTCCTGGAATTGCTTAAAGATACTTTAGGTCTGCCTAGGCTGGGTGGGAAGGTTGAATTCTCACTCCAACTTCCAGAAGGAAAAGGTATGGCAAGTTCTACCGCTGACATCACTGCCGTCGCTGCTGCGACTTTAGTTGCTCTTGGAGAAGAACCTGTGCCTGAGCGCTTGGCTGATTTTGCATTACAGATAGAACCAAGTGATAGTGTGATGTTTCCCGGTATTACTGAGATAGAACATGTTCAGGGACATAGCCATCGCTTGCTGGGCTCCTCAGTGCCTGCTCTATTTCTGGCCTTGGACTGGGGCGGGACAATCGACACTAAAGTTTTTAACGCTCGTCCTGGGCTGGCAGAACACTATCGACGCTATGAGAGCGAAATTAAGCGGGCATATAGATTAGCCTGTGAAGGAATAAATCAAGGGGACTTAGAAAAACTGGCAAGTGCTGGAACGATTAGCGCACAATGCAATCTGGAGATAAACTCCAAGTCATACTTTGAGCCCTTTTTATCTTGGGTGCGGCAAAAGGGTGGACTGGGTGTGGTAACAGCCCATAGTGGTACATTATTAGCCGGAGTATTTCCGCAAAACGGATTGTTCAACCATGATGTATGCAGAAACTTACGGAACGAAGCTCAGCAACGGTTTACGCCTGCATACATAGACCTCTTTCATAGTCATTCAGGTGGAATTATTGCTAAAAAAATTGAAATTACAGAAAATACGGGGTGATACTATGCACGGTGGTAATCTCCGCAGAGCCAAGGAAATGTATGGTTTGGAGTCATTTATTGACCTTTCTGCAAATATTAATCCTTTTGGACCTCCATCGGGGGTTTGGGCTTCCTTGCAAAAGGGGATGAAGGATATCGTGAATTATCCAGATCCTGAAAGCATTGCTTTAAGAAAGACCCTTTCTAGTCATCTGGATCAGCCCTTCGAAACAATTATGGTTGGTAACGGGGCAGGGGAATTGATATTCACGATCGTGCAAGCGTTGAAACCTAAAAAAGTAGCAATTCCTATTCCAACATTTAGTGAATACGAACGAGCTGCACGATCGGTCGGGTCTGAAGTAAACTATATTCCGCTAGGCCCAGGGGGGTGGGCAAAGTTTAATCGGATTGATGAGAAAAGTAATCATTCGGAAGAGTATGGTACTAATGACCAGATCTGGATTGAACTCCTCAAAGGGTGTGATTTACTATTTCTTTGTTCCCCCCATAATCCAACGGGTAGTGTCCTTGAGAAAGAAACGTTTGAACTAATTCTAAGGGTTACTAAAGAAATTGGGTGTAAAATTCTCTTTGACGAATCCTTTCTTGATTTCCTGCCGGATGAATATCGTCGGTCTACTCGTGATTATTTGGCTGCTAACGATCATCTTATCGTTCTCTACTCCTTAACGAAGTTTTATAGCATACCAGGGTTACGTCTGGGTACTGTCTTTGCTCATCCTTCATTAATTACAAACTTTGAACACTACCGTGATCCCTGGTCTGTGAACGTTCTTGCCCAGCATGCCGGGATAACGGCTTTAGAAGATTTAGCATATCCTGATCAAGTGCGAGAAAAAATGAGTGAGAGCAGAGAGTATTTCTACCGAGAATTTAATCGATGTAACTTTTCAAATCTGAAACTTTGGCCGAGTTCGGTTAATTTCGCCTTGATTGAGGTCTTAAATCAGACTCCTGAAGAATTGATTGAGCATTTGGGTCACTCGGGGGTTCTTGTGCGTAACTGTTCCAGTTTTGAAGGTCTACCGGGTAATTTTATTCGGGTTGCGATCAAAGATATCTTTGTCATGCAACGGTTAATTGAGGGTTTGAAAGGCCGGGCTGGATTGTAGTCAATAAAGTAAGAAATACCACGGTTTAAAACCGTGGTATTTCTTACTTTATTGATTGAGCAATCTTTATAATTTCTTCTTCCGATATTTGTCCTTTAAGTTGTAGTAAGAGACTCCTTGATTGCCAATTCAAGGTATTCATGCCGTTCTTATTCATAAATAAAATAGCAGGGTTACCGTTAATCATTATATCCTTTATTACAGTATTATCTTTATCATACAATGAACCACGTGAAGCTCCGTAGGGAACATTTTCTTGGCTAAAAACTATAACTTTATCATTTACATTATATTCAATATTAATCTCATATACATCTGCACCATGAGACGTAATGAAAACTCTTCTTGTATTAGCTTCATGAGGGAGGTAACTTGGAGTAGCCAATTTAAAAGAAATCATATTATGAACTTCATCCAGGCTGACTTCTTTTTCAATAATTTCTCCTAAATCCTGTACCTTTGGTATACCGGGGTCATCAACCTGTTGGTAGGTTTCAGTCACATTATTTGATGTTTTTCCAATTATATAGTTAAAGATTTTGGCGATTTTGCCGCCGAAAGCATTTGCATTGTTGGGGTGTAAAAAGGTAATTGTACTGATTGAAAGAAGAATTGTTATGACCAAAGCAACTCTATTTTGTTTAAAGATAGATTTTTGGGTTGTTGGGATTGTTTCTGTTTTTAATATCTGTTGCTTAATCTTCTCCCATTGATTATCTATATCGGGAACTTCAATATTTTTATCTAACTCCTTTGACAAATAATCTTTAATTGCTCTATTAAGTTCTATTTCTGATAAGGCCATTGAAGTTCAACCTCCTATATTATGTTTAAATTCATTATCGATCATTTTTCTGAATTTTTCTTTTGCCCTATGTAATCTTACTTTCGCATTTGAGAGGTTAATGCCTAATAAGTCGGATATCTGTTTCAATGTTAAGTCAGCATAGTACTTAAGAACTAAGATTTCGGTTTCTTTGTGCTTTAACTTATTTAGGGCATTGTCAATATCCTCCTTGAGATCTAAATCTTTTTCTTCGCTATAGGACAGTGTATTTAAGTGAAAATTAGTTATTGGGGTAATTCTTTCATGGTTGTTATGATTAAGCATATGTTTCGCTTCATTTAGGGCAATAGAAATAACCCAAGAAGCAAATTTATCCTTAGAACTTAATTGATTTAGTTTATTATAGGCTATTATAAATGCCTGTTGAACTGCATCCTCTGAGATAAATTTATCTCTAGTATAGAAATAAACAGTTTGATAGACTTTCTCGTAATTTTGCTTGACAAGAATTTCAAATAAATCCAAGTTATTACCATGTAGTGACATATTTCACACCTCCTAACGATAGTATTCTAGAAATTAGTAATTAAACCTTCCTTAAATAAAAAAATTTCCATATCATGTAACCTTTCACCATTGATCATTAGGTCAAATGCCCCCTCAACTTTATTTGTACATAAACCGTTTTGATTAAGGACTATTAATTACTAATTTTGGAGATAACTAGACTCTATGTAAAAAAGTATTGATTAAATGAAGCAATTAACTAAGAGGTCGGTGATACTATGATATGGTACTTTTTATTGCTTATAAACCTTCTTCAGGTTATATTCCTTGGGAAAGTAATACTATTAGAAAATCGAACCCCCGGAAATACAATGACTTGGCTATTCATGCTCAGTCTCTTTCCCGTAATGGGGTTCATCCTATATTTAGTATTTGGACGAAAAACTCAGGGCCCCTTATTTTACGGTAAACATATCCAAGATAGTCCATATAGACAATGGATTAGTCGACAGCAAACAGACATTAATAATGGAGATTTGATATCTCACTTAAATACTAATTCTGAGTTAAAATTGGTCAATCTTCATATAAACGCGGGCTATGCTCCTTTAACGGTTAATAATCAAGTAGAAATTCTTTTGAACGGTGGGGAGAAATTTCAAGAATTATTCAAGGCCTTAGAAAGTGCAAGCCATCACATACACCTTAGTTATTATATCTTCAAAGACGATGAGGTTGGCGCAGACGTCTTGAAGATCTTAAGTCGTAAGGTTACTGAGGGGGTAGAAGTTCGTGTCCTGCTTGATGGAATGGGAAGTCTTTCGATTATGGGCAATTTTATGAAAAGTATGCGTAAAGCCGGGATTCAGGCAGAATGGTTTTTCCCAATTCGCTTTCCTTATATTACTTCTAAATTAAACCTGCGTTTCCATCGCAAAATCGTTGTGGTGGATGGCTGTACGGGTTTCATGGGAGGACTAAATATTGGAGATGAATACTTATCTCGCGACTCCAAATTAGGTTTCTGGCGCGACACGCATTTAAAATTAGAAGGGGAAGCAGTCTATTCCCTCCAAGCGATTTTCCTGAACGATTGGTATTTTGTGACACGTCAGAAGGTTAATGGAGAACGTTATTTCCCCGCAACAAAAAATTCACAGAATCTACCAATCCAAATACTTGGGAGTGGACCAGATTCAAAATGGAAATCAGTTCTACAGAGTTTTTTTAGTTCGATCACAATGGCGAATCACTGTGTCTACATAGAAACCCCTTACTTTATTCCAGATGAAAGCTTGATTATGGCCTTAAAAACTGCAGCTCTCAGTGGTTTAGATGTGCGGATCCTTGTCCAAGGTATCCCAGAACACAAACTGACGTATCTAGCTATGAATTCATATTTTGAAGACTTACTTCAGGCAGGTGTAAGAATCTTCAAATACATGAAAGGAACTCTTCATGCCAAGATCCTCCTAATAGATAATCATCTTGCTTCTGTAGGATCTTCTAATATGGATTTACGGAGTTTTTTCCTAGATTTTGAGATCAATGCCTTTATTTTTGACCAGTCTTTAACAGAACAATTAGTACAAAATTTCGAGTCAGACTTACAGGAGAGTACTGAAGTTAATCTTAAGGAATTTCAAGGTCGTTCAGACATTATCCGGTTCAAAGAATCGAGTGCCCGATTGTTTTCATCGCTTTTATAAACAGGTTAATGATAGGAATTTATGTACATTCACCATATAATCCCTTATTATAGGATATGCCAATTTCCGTGTTAATCACGGTATTTTATTGTTGTTGTTATTATTCAACTATCAAAGTATCGTTTAAAATAGCAGTAAATTTTTGTTAAGCCGTCAGAAAAAACCTATCGAATACGTCTATTAGAAATGTAAACCATAGTATGATAGTTTTAATTAAAGAGAGAAGGCAGGAGGCTGACGACGAGGTGGAGGCCAATTCGTCCTTTGATGAAACCTATGAACTTTTATTTCCATTGATCTACCGTTATGTTTCGATTCGAGTACCCAAGCCAGATGTGGAAGATGTGACCGCCGAAATTATCGTGAAAGTTTGGCGTGGATTACCAAATATGGAAATAAAGACGGCCCTTAAGTCTTGGGCTCTAAAAATTGCTACCCATCAAATTGCAGATTATTACCGAAGTCATAAACGTACCCCTGTAACGACTCTAGAAGAAACTCCTTTGCCCCTAACACAGCAATCCGATCAAAGTGAGACGTGGGCAACCCTCTTAAGTGTTAAAGAAACTTTAGCTAAGCTCTCCCCTCAACAGGTTAACGTTATCCAACTCCGATTAATCGAGGGTTTCAGTGCGGGGGAAGTAGCAGAGATCTTAGGCACGACCCAGCAGGCAGTGGACAGCCTTCTATACCGGGCTAAGAAAGGGTTCCGAAAAGTCTACCAGGGGAACCTGGACAGAGGAGGCAGAGTCCGATGAAAAGGTTTTTTACTAAAACGGATCTCACCGCTCTCTGGGAAGAGGATGGTGATTTACAGCGTATGAAAGCATTCTTCCAAACAATTGAAGCGGATATAGAAGGCAACGAGCAAGTAAAACAGAGTGTGAAACAAAAAGCCCTTGAAAAAATGGCAAGCATTGAGGATTCAAAAGAGTTTTATGTTGATGTAAAAATAAATGAAAAGGAAAGTCTTGCTCAACGAATATGTACAAAACTACTCACTATGAGTAATTTTGGACGATGGAAACTCGGTATTTCTGTGGTTGCGCTAGCCCTCTTCGTGATCATCGGGCAGGAAGCTATGAAAGGTTCATTGAACATTTTCCCTCGCATGGGAAGCATGGACAAATCAACCGAATCCGTAAGTAGACACCCGCAGGCCGCGGCGATAAATGGTTCAATGGAAACAGGCGGGGATTTCAATGCTAAGGTCAAAGGCTTTAATGAGGACTCAATAGCAAGTGACGTAAAAGCAGATCAACAGACAGATTCGTTGTACAGTACAGAGGGCTCTTCAGACATGCGTAAGAATGTAGCAATTCCTATTCCGCCGGACCAAACGGTTGTTCCACCTGCGGAGGCAGAGGTTCCTCGAAAAATCACCCATGATTTAGACTTAACTCTTGAAGTGGCAGCTATTAATGAATCTGTTACCCAAATTAGCCAGGAGGTACAACAACTAGGCGGTTATGTGGTCACATCTCAACAAAGCAAATCGGATTATCATTCATCCGCTTACTTGACAGTTAAGATTCCGGCCGATAAACTTGCGGGGTTACAAATTACTTTTTCTACTTGGGGTAAGGTGCTTGATCAACGCCTACAGGCCAATGATATAACGAACCAATATTATGATTCTCAGGCGCGCTTGCAAATTCTAGAAGCCGAAGAGAAACGTTACCTCGAAATCCTTAACCAGGCAGTAACAGTTGATGACGTGCTTAAAGTGGAAAACGCACTGAGCAACGTGCGTCAACAAATCGAACAATTAAAGGGGCAATTAAAGCTTTGGAACAACCAATTGGGTTACTCCACGGTAACCCTTCAGATCGTTACCCACCAAAGTCCTAATCTCAATGTCACAAACCCGTGGCAGCCGATTTCTTGGAGTGAAACCTGGCAAGCGGCAGGGGATGCTGTCCTGAAAACTTTGAGCAATACTTGGAATGGACTCAATTATCTAGTAGTCGGGGTAGGGTATGCCTCCCCATACCTTATAATCGGTGCCTTGGTCTGGAGCCTTTATCGAGTATGGAAAAAAAGGAATTCACAATAGAGAATAAAAGAGGGCTTAGACCTGCATATTATGCATGGTCTAAGCCCTCAACTTTACGTCTTATACATATGTCTGTATAATAATAAATGTAATCTTTAACCAAGAAGTAGGGGGCATTTTTTTGAAGCTAACAAAACGGTCAAAGTTTATAGGAGGAATTATAGGAATTGCTGTCGGTGCCATACTTGCCGCTTATGGAATTCAAGGCTTTATTGTTTATTCCGGCTTAAGTGGAGGCGGTGTTGGTGGGATTGCCCTGCTCCTTTACTATACTCTTAATCTTCCGATTGGGATTGTGACTTTTATTTTGAATGTACCATTGTTTATTTTGGGCTGGAAAGAAGTAGATAAACATTTCGTTTTCAAAACTATATGGGGATTAGCAATCTTCTCTATCTTTCTGGACTTATTTAACGGGGTTCAACCTTTCGACTTTAACGATATTTTTTTAGGGGCTCTGTATGGAGGGGTCATCTCTGGGATTTCCTCAGCTATTGTATTTCACTTCGGTGGCAGCCTGGGGGGCACAGATATTATCTCTAAAGTGATTCAACAGAGGTATGGTGTGCCCATGGGTACATCCGCTCTTGCTATCAATGGAGTCATCATCCTGATATCTTGGGCAGTGCTTGGCCCGAAAGCGGCACTCTATACGTTGGTTATGCTGTTTGTATATGGTCGTGTACTTGATTTAATTCAGAGTGGGGTTCCAGCAAAGTCTATTACCATTATTTCAGATCGATCCGAGGAACTCGTCGCCCGAATTATGGTTGATTTAGGCCGGGGGGCTACGTTTTTACATGGCAGAGGTGCTTACTCTTGTGAGCCGAAAGACATTATTATCTGTGTTGTAAGTCTACCTGAAATTGGCCGCTTAAAACGAGCTGTCCGGGAAATAGATCCACAAGCCTTTATAATTATCCAAAATGCTGGAGAAGTTTTCGGCAGCGGGTTTATTTCTAACGAATGATCTACTTCGTTTCTGAATCCAGGGTTTTAAGCTCACTTAAGGTGGCTAGGCGATAACCGCGAGCTCTTAAGGCATCAATTATAGGACCTAATGCTTTTACGGTTTGAGAACGTTGATAACCTCCGTCATGCAGGAGGATAATTGAGCCCGGGAAAACATTTTTCATAACATTGTCCACAATTTGTTTTACCCCTGGATTTCTCCAATCTTTGCTGTCAACACTCCAGAGCGCAACGACATGGTCATTTTGTTTAGTGGCTTCCAGTTGGGTTTTTGATACCAACCCACCTGGAGGGCGATAGAAGTACGTGTGGTTGCCTGTAGCCGCAAAAACTACTTGATCTGTTTGATTCATTTCTTTAACTAAATGACGCTGTTGATAATCATGGCTAAAACCATGATTTCCAATTTCATGGCCTTCTTTGATCAAGCGTTTTAATAAGCTAGGATTTGATTGTGCAGCCTTTCCTAAGACAAAGAATGTGGCCCGTACCTCCTTTTCTTTAAGGATATCGAGAATGTCTGGAGTATCAATTGGATCTGGTCCATCATCAAAAGTTAGAGCTACAACTTTTTCCGGGGTATTTGCCATATAGTAAGTGCCAGGAGTCCGAACTAAAGAGGGAGTTGTTAGAGTAAATTGAGTTATTGTTAGGATTCCCCCCACAATGAATAGGAGCAAAAATACTAAGATCAGTTTTCGGCGAGGTAAAACATAGATACGCAACGTTTTTCACCCCCAAGTCGCTTCTATATACCTATGGATGAATATTGTGTTACATGCATTCTAGACTCCAAAAGAATTATAAACTTGGAGTATTTTAATATGCTGAGAAAATGTCCTATGGAAGGGGAGGGTGTTATATGGGGTTCCGTTTCGTTTTCGGTCGTGCAGGCAGCGGTAAGAGTACTCTGTGTTTAGAAGAAATCCGAACTGAGCTTCGCAGGGAACCCGCAGGGGCACCATTTATCCTTCTCGTTCCTGAACAGGCTACCTATCAAATGGAAGTCGCTTTAGCTAATACACCAGACCTTGGAGGGAGTCTACGAGCTCAGGTCTTGAGCTTTCGGCGGCTAGGCTGGCGAGTGTTTTCTGAAACCGGAGGAGGACAAAAAGTACTTATCGGTACAATAGGTAAACGGATGCTCCTTAGGAGAATTTTGCTAAAGCATCGTCTTAAATTGAAAGCGTTTGCACGATCCGCTACCCGACCTGGTATGGCTGAAGTACTTGCTCAAGCCATTGGAGAATTTAAGACTTATCGAGTCGCCCCAGATGATTTACGTAAAGTTAATACTACGAGCAGCCTTTTATTAGACAAGCTTGAAGATTTATCCCTTATTTATGAAGAGTTTCAAGCTGCATTAGGTCAAGGAATTCGAGACCCAGATGATGAGCTATCAGTTTTGGCAGAAAAGATCCCTTCTGCACCCCTTATTCAAGGTGCAAAAGTATGGGTAGACGGGTTTACAGGATTTACCCCTCAAGAATTAGAAGTTTTGAAGATTATTGTGTTAATCGCTAAGGAAGTTGTTATAACGTCCCCTCTTGATCCTACTTACCTTTCAGAAGAGCGTTTTCTCGAGGCTGGGACCTTTAGAGCGGGAGAGGAGTTGTTCGCGGGGCCTTGGAAAACTTATCAGGACCTACAACGCATTGTTCTGGAAACGGGTACCCACATACATCCTCCTACTATACTTGAGGGCTCAAAACGATATAAGCATCCTTGGCTTCGGCATGTAGAGAAATATTATTCAACTTATCCTACTGTATCTTACGGAAGTGTTCATTCGTTGGATTCTAGCAATTCTATTGATGAGGGTACTCAAACTGATGAAACCACAGCAGAAGGAATTCAGGTCATTTCCGCCGTCAACCGGAGGGCGGAAGTAGAAGGAGTTGCCCGAGAACTAAGGCGCTTAGCTAGGGATGAGGGCTTTTGCTGGAATGAGATGGCCGTCACGAGTCGTGACCTCACAGGGTATGCCGAACTGATTGCTCAGGTTTTTACGTCCTATGAAGTCCCTCATTTCTTAGATTATAAACGTTCTGTCCTCCATCATCCGTTAATTGAGTTGCTTCAATCTATCTTGGAAGTAGCGAAGAGCAATTGGGGTTATGAACCACTATTTCGCTGTTTAAAGACAGACTTTTTCCCACTTCAAAGGGATGCGATCGATCGACTTGAAAACTATGTATTAGAACATGGGGTACATGGCGAGAGTTGGACGAGAAACGTTACTTGGCGATACCACCGTCAATGGACTTTAGGAAAGGATGAGGAACAGCGAGCCACAGAGCTTAAGTTTCAAACGGAACTAAACTCCTCCAGACAGACTGTCTATGACCTCATTGTTCCATTGACTCAAGGGGTCTTACCTAAAAGTCAATCTGAAGCTTCAAATGTGCGAACCGTTACTGAAACTATATATAACTTCTTAGAAAACCTTAATATTCCTCAAACCTTACGGAAGTGGTCGCAAAAGGCTCAAGAGGAAGGAAATCTTAGCGAAGCCAGGTTACATGAACAAATCTGGGAATCCGTCGTTCAAGTTCTAGATGAAATTGTGGTTGGCTTAGGAGAAGAAAATCTGGAACTTGAGGACTATGCGCTAATACTTTCCTCTGGGATAGAAGGGATCGAACTAGGCTTGATTCCCCCTGGACTTGACCAAGTTTTAGTGGGGTCTTTAGATCGTTCACGTAATCCCGAAGTCCGAGTCCTTTTTCTCTTAGGGGCTAACGAAGGTATACTTCCGGCGCGACCAGTTTCTGACGGCGTACTTGATGCGGATGAAAGGGTACAGTTAGAGAAAGCTGGGGTCGCCCTTGCTCCAAAAGGGAAGTCTCAGACTTATGAAGAACAATTCTTCATTTATATTGCACTCACCCGCGCTGTGGAAAAACTTGTGGTTTCTTATCCTTTAACAGATGAAGAGGGGAAAGGGCTAACGGTTTCTCCTGTTGTCACACGCCTCATCCATCTTTTTCCAACCCTTTCAGAGAGCTTCCTGGGAAACCAAGAGGATATACACCAGATTAGTCAACCAGATTCCACACTTCAAATTTATGCTCAACAACTTCGCACCCTCCGCCAAGGGGAACCGCTTTCTCCCCTTTGGCAAGCTGCTGAAAAGTGGCTCATTGAGGATCCATTTCGCCATAATCAAGCTAGGAGATTACAGGCTAGCCTCTCGACCCAGAATCAGGAGGGTAAACTACAACGTCCGCTAGCTCGACGTATATATGGCAAACGCTTAATGGCTAGTGTCTCTCGTCTAGAACAATTCGCCAAGTGTCCTTTTGGACATTATGCCCGTTATGGGCTGAAGCTGCGTGAAAGATCTACTTATCAACTATCTAGCCCAAATATGGGAGAATTCTTTCACACTCTTCTGCATGATTTTGCACTCCAACTTCAGACACGCGGCTTAAATTGGGGCAAATTGACTAAGGAAGAATCCTGGGCACTTATTAGTGATCTGGCAGATCAAATTGCGCCTAATCTTCAGCATGAAATCCTTTTAAGTAATGCTCGCTACCGCTATTTAACCCATAAACTAAAACGCACAGTTCATCATGCTGTTCGAGTGTTAGGGGAGCATGCCCGAAAAGGGGTATTTATTCCAATCCAACTTGAAGTAGGTTTTGGCCCACAAGAGAAGCTACCAGGAGTTGAGATCCCATTAAATGAAGACGATTCTCTTCTTCTCTGTGGACAAATTGACCGAGTGGATGCTGCTTTCTTGGATGGACAAGTCTATTTACGTATCCTTGATTATAAGTCCCGTGAATTATCCTTATCGCTGGATTCGATTTATTACGGCTTAAATCTCCAACTGCTAACTTATTTAAATGTCGCTTTACAGGGAGCGGAAGTCTTACTAAATACACCTTTAGTCTTACCATCCTTGGAGGAATCTAGTACAGAAAGTACCGTAAGTGAGATTGCTGTAGGGCGGGAGAACGCCTTTCTACACAAGGTCCCTGCAGGATTTCTTTATTTCCCGGTACTAGAACCTCAGCTCGAAGAGAAGCTTCCGCTTAGTGTAGAGGAGTTGGAGCAGCACCGCGTCAAAGCAGTCAAAGTCAGCGGCTATTTATTAGCGAATCCTAAAGTATTAGAAGCCATGGATTCAACGTTTTCGATTGGGCACTCCGAATTATTAGGACTCAAATTAAAAAAAGATGGCACCTTTAAGAAAGGGACAAATGTCCTTACCGAGGGTCAATTCTCTCTGCTTAGTGATTATCTTCAGCAGTGGTTTCGAGAGAAAGGTGAAGAAATATTAGACGGTGACATTTCCCTTTCTCCTTATCGCAGAGGAAAGAGTACGGGATGCCAGTATTGTGCATATAAGCCCGTGTGCCACTTTGACCCCTACCTACCGGAAAATCAATACCGAGATCTTTCTGCCTTAAAGCCGGAGGAGGTCTGGACACGTCTGGATATATCAAAAGAAGATAAACCTGATGACTCTTTGCCAAAAATAAAGGATTCCAACAATTTAACCTTAAACTGGCTTGGTGAGGAGAATGAGAAAGGCGGTAATCTAAGTGAGTAAACCCAAATGGACAGAAGAACAAAAAGCCGCCATTATGTTACAAGGGGAACTTTTAGTTGCCGCCGCAGCTGGCTCAGGCAAAACAGCTGTACTTGTGGAACGCTTAATCCACCGCATCAAGAATTCTGAAAACCCTGTCGACGTAGACCGTTTTCTAGTTGTAACCTTTACGAAAGCTGCAGCCAATGAAATGCGGGAGCGTATCGGCAAAGCTTTAGACGATGCTTTGTTTCAGGAACAAGAGCCTAGGAAAATCGAGCGCATTCTTAGCCAACGCACCCTTCTTCATCAGGCTAGTATTACTACGTTGCATTCCTTCTGTTTGGAGTTAATCCGAAAGTATTTTTACCAACTTGAGCTTGATCCTGCCTTTCGAGTTGCGGATCAAGCTGAAGCAGAGCTACTGCGTCAGGACGTCATTGAAGAACTTTTTGAAACTAGGTATGCTTTAGAAGACAATAATTTTTTGAGACTCGTAGAAGCCTTTGGTACGGATCGTGATGATCAACCTTTGATGGAGCATGTTCTTAATCTCTATTCATTTGCCTATAGTCAACCCCAGCCCAAGGCATGGCTAAGTTCGCTTATAAGGGCCTATTCTTGGGATAATATTGAATCCCTAATGCAAAGCGAATGGGGTCAAGCAGTTCGTCAAGGACTACTCGATCTTGTGAGTGAAAGTTTAAACTTACTCGATCGGGCCGAGCAAATCACCCAACGTCCGGGGGGACCTATACTTTACGCTTCAACCTTACAAGATGATCTAAACAGAGTTGGTTTATTTAGCAGAACGTTAAAAGAAGGGGAGTGGGCTCAGGCTGAAGCCGAGTTTCACTCTGCCGTCAATTTCCCCAAGTTACCCGCCATAAGATCTAAATCTAAGCAGAAGTCTGCTCTTATTACTGAACAAAATGAAGACGATGAATCTAGGCAGAAGGGGTTACAGGAAGAATGCAAAAAATTGAGAGATGACGCTAAAAAGAAACTAAATTCTTTAAAAGAAGCGGTCTTTGCGTATCCTCTCATTGATCAGCTGCCTGCCTTGCGTGAGATGGGTACTATGGCTCAAACACTAAGTGACCTAGTAAATGAATTTTCACAAGTCTATGCGACAGCAAAAGGACAGCGCAACATCTTGGATTTTACTGACCTAGAGCATTTTGCCCTTAGCTTACTGGAAGAAGAGGGTGAGGCTTCTTTGATTGCCCAAGGATTAAAGGAGTTTTTTGCTGAAGTATTAGTGGATGAATATCAGGACATTAACCCAGTTCAAGAACGTATCTTACATCATGTATCTAGACAAGGGGAGTCCCCCAATCTGTTCATGGTGGGTGATGTTAAGCAAAGCATTTATCGTTTTCGTATGGCTGACCCCAACTTATTTATAGCAAAATATAACCAGCTTCCTCATTGGCAGCCTGACAGGGCAAACGATTCTAAGATGGATTCAAAGACAATGGTAATTGATCTAAACCGCAATTTTCGCAGTCGGCTTGAAGTGGTAGAGGGGGTCAATTTTCTCTTTCGTCAGATAATGACCTTGAGTGCTGGGGAAATTGCCTATGACAATCAAGCGGCCTTACAATATGGAGCATCGTTTGTTTCAGGGCAAAATCAAATTCGTACAGCAGAAGGTCCAATTGAAGTTCACCTTCTTGACTCTAAGAGCATAAAAGATGAGAGAATGAAAGACGCTGAGGCTTTGAGCGAAGGTCAGTTAGAAAATGACAGAGCAGAAAATGGCAACCTTAATGAAAATAATACTGAGGGCTTAGAAGACACTTTATCATCAGAAGATATGGATAAGGCTCGAATCGAAGCACGGCTTGTAAGTTTGAGGATTCAGCGTATTGTTCAAGGAACAGAATTTTTGATCTATGATAAAGACATCACGGATTTTCGACCAGTTCGATATTCGGATATTGTCATCTTGATGCGTTCGTACTCAGCAGTAGCACCAATCTACATCGAAGAATTCCAAAATACCAACATTCCTGTTTATGCCGAAACTACCAGCGGTTACTTTGGAGCAAGCGAAGTGGAAACGATTCTGTCCCTTCTTAAAATCATTGACAATCCGCACCTAGATATTCCTTTAGCTGCGGTCCTGCGCTCTCCGTTGGTAGGACTCAACGGGAGAGAGTTAGGGCAAATCCGCATGATGCTCCCCGAGGGAGATTTCTTTGAAGCTTTAACCATTGCTGTATGGGCTGGGCTTGACGATGATAATCCTCCAACGGAACAAGTAAATGATTTTAAGCTCATCTTAGGACTATATGAGGAATCCTTTGCAGATAGGCTTAAAAAAGCTCGTCTAACTCTCGCCACTGCTCCGATGTTAAAGGATAAAATTTCGGCTTTTTGGCTGAACCTACAAACATGGCGAACACGATCGCGACGTACTTCCCTGGCAGATTTGCTTTGGTCTCTCTATGAAGAAACCGGGTACTTAGCATATGTTGGGACCTTACCGGCAGGCGTACAGCGTCAGGCTAATCTTCGCGTGCTCTATGACCGTGCCCGACGTTTTGAAGCAACTCAGTACCGTGGCTTGTTCCGTTTCCTACGTTTTCTAGATCGTTTCCAAAGGCAAGGCAAAGATATGGGTAGTGCTCGAGCATTAGGTGAAAATGAAGATGTTGTTCGATTAATCACGGTCCATGCCAGCAAGGGGTTGGAATTCCCGGTTGTTTTTGTTGTTGGTTTAGGGAGAACGTTTAATACCCAAAGCCTCAAAGGAAAGATGCTCCTACACTCCAAATTTGGGATAGGCATGCCAATCATTGATGTGGAAAACAATGTGCGCTATCCGTCTCTTATTCAATACGCTGTCAAACAACGCTTGGCTCAAGAATCTTTGGCTGAAGAGTTGCGTATTCTTTATGTAGCCCTAACTAGGGCTAAGGAACGTCTATTCCTCTATGGATCCTTGGATAATGCCGATAATACACTCAATAAATGGTATCGTACTTTAGATTGGCAAGATATCCCCTTACCACCAGGTCAACTTCGGAGTGCTAAGTGCTTTCTGGATTGGATCGGTCCTGCCCTGACACGACATCCCGACCAACTTTTTGGAGAAACAAATTCTCCCGTAATTTTATCTATGCCAGATATAAGTTCAAAATGGGAGATTCATCTTCATCGTGGCTTAACATCAATTAAAGAAGAAAACAGGGAGGAGACTCGCTGTAAGGGTAGCGATGACGATGAGTCGCTCGGCCCAAGCTTAAGCAAGAATTTGAGGGAGAGCCTGGAAGAACCCCAGAGGAAGGAAACGAATACTGAGCAAAGCACTTCAGAGGACTCCTCTCAAATTTATTCTTTTGAGCAGTGGTATCCTGAAGTTAACCGACGTCTAAGCTGGCAGTATCCTCATTCAAAGTCTGTTCGGCAGGTGGCTAAAACGAGTGTTAGTGAATTGAAACGTCAAAACACATGGCATGTAAACGATGAGGTGTCCTCAATATCTACACTTTGGACTCAAACTGGTACCATAAAACGGCCAAAATTCCTTCAAGCAACAAAACTGTTAACTGCAGCTGAACGAGGAACCGCTTTGCACACAGTAATGCAGCATCTTCCCTTTAAAGAATTGGCAGCCCATTGGTCAACACTGTCTCTGAAAGAACAAGTAAGTGAAATCAGCGAATTTATAAAAAAACTTCAACAACAAGAAATACTTAGTTTTGAACAAGAGAGTATTATTCAGCCAGAACAGATTGTACATTTCTTGGGAACCCCTTTGAGTCAGCGACTTTTTAACGCAGTTCAAATTCTTAGAGAAGTTCCATTTACACTAACATTTCCGTCTGAAGACTTGAAAAAAATCCTGGTTCAAGGTGTCATTGATGTTGTTATTATTTTCAAAGACAAATATCAAAATATTAAAGCAGAGATTCTTGACTATAAGACAGATTCATTTCATACGGATAGTGACACTGATCCCGAGCAGATTTTAAGAGAGCGGTATACCTTGCAACTATCACTTTATGCCCACGCTATTGAACGATTAAATCAAATTGAGGTCAAGCGTTGTACCCTATATTCGTTTACCCTTGGTCGCGAAATAACTATTTCAGAACAACTTCGCAAAAGCATTTTAGAACCTGGTTTTCCTTTCCTAGCTAAGTGAACTCGTTAACGCTAAAAGCTGAACATCGCACCCCAACTTTTTAGAAAAACATCTAAAAAACTGGATAAATGTCTCAATTAATGCTTGCTAATAATTAGCGGTAGTGATACTCTAATTTTTAGATTATTAACCAATGACATATGTTTTTAGGGTTATTAGTTATCTTTCTTATGAACATATGTCATTAAATAGCTTATTAAGGATAGATTGCTATAAAATTATTTAATTCCATAATATTTTGTCATCTTGAGAAAGGATTTTTCAATTTAATGGCGAAGTTAATTACTGTTCCTTGTGATTGTTGTAACTATCTTTAATAAGGAGTAAGGATGAAAGAGGGGTTGTAATGAGTCAAAATAAAATAGGTTCTGTTTTGATTGTTGGCGCAGGGATTGCCGGGATTCAAGCTGCACTGGATTTAGCAGAGTCGGGATACTTAGTTCATTTGGTAGAAGAATCGTCAGCAATTGGCGGAACTATGCCAATGTTGGATAAGACCTTCCCAACCAATGATTGCTCGATGTGTATTTTATCCCCAAAATTAGTTGAATGCGGTCGCCATCTTAATGTCAGAACCTACACCAATTCACAAGTTGTCAAAACAGAAGGAGAAGCAGGAAACTTCAAAGTCACCATTAAGCAAAAGGCACGTTATATTGATCTGGAAAAATGTACGGGTTGTGGCGCCTGTGCTGAAGCATGTCCAGTAAAAGTTGATGATGAATTCAATCAGGGCTTAGGAAAGCGTAAAGCAGCGTTTAAACAGTATTCGCAAGCCTTCCCTAATGCCTATGGAATTGACGAAAAGAATTGTTTATATCAAACTCGTGGTAAAGCAAAAGGCAAGGACATTTGTCTGAAATGTGTTAAAGCATGTCAAGCTGGTGCAATCGACCATCAGATGGAAGACAAAGAATTCGAAGTTGAAGTTGGCTCAATGATTCTTAACCCTGGCTTCAAAATATTTGATGCATCTAGGCTCGATTACTACGGTTATGGAAAAATCAAAAGCGTTATCACAAGCCTAGAGTTCGAGCGCCTTCTCAGTGCTTCCGGGCCCTTTGACGGACATTTAGTAAGGCCTTTTGACCAAAAAGAGCCTCAGAAGATTGCTTGGATTCAATGTGTTGGCTCTAGAAACGCCAAAATTGATAATAATTACTGTTCTGGTGTTTGCTGTATGTACGCTATTAAAGAAGCTGTTATTGCCAAAGAACACAGCCATATTCCGGTTGATACAACTATCTTCTATATGGATATGAGAACCCCAGGCAAAGATTTTGAAAAATATTATAGCAATGCTAAGAATAATCAGGGGGTTAACTTCATTCGTTCTCGTGTTTATGAAGTGACCGAAGCCACAGATGATTCGGGAGATGCTGTCATCAGATACTCCACAGAAGACGGTCAAATTTGCACTGACCAATTTGATTTAGTTGTGCTGTCAGTGGGGCTTGAGCCAGGCGACAGCTCCAAAGAATTAGCTAAAATGTTAGATCTTAAAGTCAACAAATTTGGATTCGCTGAGCTTGAACCGCTAAGCGGAGTTAATACCTCCAAAGCAGGGGTTTTTGCTGCCGGAGCTTTTAGTGGTCCAAGAGATATTCCAGAAACCGTTATGCAAGCAAGTGCCGCTGCTGGTGCTGCCTCCGCTTTATTATCTGATGAGCGTGGTACCCTAGTAAGTGAAAAAGAATATCCACCTGAAATGGATGTTGCCGGAGATGTTATTCGCACAGGTGTCTTTATTTGTCACTGTGGTGTTAATATTGGCAGTGTTGTCAATGTTCCCAGTGTGGTTGAATATGCTAAAACTCTACCAACAGTAGCTTATGCCACCGACAAAATTTATGCATGTTCTCAAGATGCTCAAGCATCCATTAAAGCTCTGATTAGTGAACAAAAACTGAACAGAATCGTTGTCTCTTCCTGTAGCCCTCGTACCCACGAGCCTTTATTCCAAGAGACCTTGAAGGAAGCAGGTTTGAATGCTCATCTGTTTGACATGGCTAACATCCGTGACCAATGTTCCTGGGTTCATATGCACGAGCCTGAAAGAGCGACCGAGAAAGCGAAAGATCTCACAAAGTTAGCGATCGTGCGTGCCTCCATGCAACAACCTGTCCAACCTATCTTCATGTCAATGAATCATGCTGCCTTAGTGATCGGTGGCGGAGTAGCAGGGATGACTAGTGCTATATCCTTAGCTGATCAAGGATATGAAGTCCACTTGGTTGAAAAAGATAATGCTTTGGGTGGCGTAGCTAGAAGATTCTCCACTGGCTTCAGAGGAGAAGATATGAAAGCCTTTGTTGCAGGGCTCATTGATCAAGTTAGCAATCATCCCAACATTAAACTCCATGTAGGTGTGGGAATTAAAGATGTTGGTGGTTTCTTGGGTAACTTTACCACCACTTTAGAAAATGAAGAACAGATTGCGCATGGTGTAGCACTCTTGACCATTGGTGGGCAAGAATATAAACCTAACGAATACTTATATGGTCAAGATGACCGCGTCATGACCCAAATCGAAATGGATGAAGCAATCTATAATCATGATCCAAAAGTGGATAATGCTAAGAATTTTGTTTTCGTTCAATGCGTTGGTTCGCGTTCTGAAGAGAACCCATATTGCAGCCGTACCTGCTGTACCAAATCAGTTAAATTAGCTCTTAAAGTCAAAAAGAAAAATCCGGGAGCTAATGTATTCGTTTTATACCGTGATATGAGAACCTATGGCTACTTTGAAGAGGACTATGAGGAAGCAAGACGAATTGGGATTATCTTTGTCCGCTATAGTGAGAATGCCAAACCAGTAGTCAATAAAGAAGGGGAAACCCTAGTTGTTACAGTCAATGATCATGTCTTAGATCGTCCAATTGAGATTGAAGCAGATGTGATTTGTTTAGCCGCTGCCATCAAAGCCCCCGCAGACGGCAAAAAACTTTCTAAGTGGTTCAAAATTCCTTTGAATGCTGAAGGATTCTTCTTAGAAGCCCATATGAAATTACGCCCTGTTGATTTTAGTACTGATGGTGTCTTCATGGCAGGTATTGCGCACAGTCCTAAAAACATGGAAGAAGTCATAGCTCAGGCTAAAGCAGCAGCCGGACGCGCCGGTGTGGCATTAAGTAAAGATCAGGTAGAATCTGCCGGTCTAAATGCATTTGTTAACAAACGCAAATGTACTGCCTGCGGAACTTGTGAAGCAGTTTGTTCAGCCAAAGCAATCACTGTTGATCAGGTTAATCGCGTAGCAGTTGTAAATGATGCTCTATGTAAAGGCTGCGGAGCTTGTGCTTCGAGTTGTCGTTGCGGAGCTTTAAGCCTCAGAGGATGTACCAATGAGCAAATTGTCGAGATGTTAAACTCCCTATAAATTTTGGGGCACCTAATAACTAGGGAAAGGTAGATGATTATGGGAGAAATTCAGGTAGAAGCTGAAAATAAAAAGTATGAACCCAAAATTGCGGCTTTCTTGTGTAACTGGTGTAGTTATGCAGGAGCAGACTTAGCTGGTGTCGGTAGAGTACAATATCCGGCAACCATTAGGACGATCAGAGTCCCATGTTCCGGTAGAATCAATCCTTTATATGTCTTAAAAGCAATGGCTAATGGAGCTGATGGAGTCTTAGTCTCCGGATGTCACCCAGGAGATTGCCACTATATCAGCGGCAACTATGTAGCGCGCAGAAAATTTGCGCTAATTAAATCCTTGCTTAACCACGTAGGATTAGAGGAAGATCGAATCAGTTTTTCATGGGTATCAGCAGCAGAAGGTATCCGTTTTGCCGAGGTAGTAAAAGGAGTTACCGAGCGTGTTAGTGCTCTTGGCCCTAATAATGGAATCTTTAAAGTAGATGACGGGGGTGCAGCTGATGAATAAAATCATTAACGATATCCGAGAAACGGCCCGTCAATTACTGGCTGAAGGCAAAGTAGATGTAGTTATTGGATACGAAAAAGGTTCGTTACCTCTTAAAGCCACTCCATGCTTTGTGCATTCTCCGGAAAGTGTCGACTTACTGATTTGGGATGAAACCTGTGAGAATAACTTAGCTGGTTATTTAGCTAAGACTCCTGGTAAGAAGGCCATTGTTGCAAAAGGCTGCGACAGTCGCGCTTTAGCAGTCCTTTTACAAGAAAACCAACTAGTCAGAGATGACTTATATATCATTGGAGTTTCCTGTCATGGTGTTATCGATCAAAGAAAAATCGGAGCTGAAGTGGGTGAAATCCTCGAAGCTAGTATCAATGACGGAAAAATATCCGTCAAAGGGATGGAAGGGGATAAAGAGTATCTCTTTACTGAACTAAAAGATGCTACTTGTCAGACCTGCCGTTACCCTAATCCGGTCATTGAGGACCTTCATATTGGGGAAACCATCGAAGTTGCTCAAGAAGCTCCAGCTTTTGCAGATGTAACTGAAATGGAAAACAAATCTAATAGTGAGCGACAAGAGTATTTCAAAGAGCAAATGAGCAAGTGCATTCGCTGTTATGCATGTCGCAATGCTTGTCCATTATGCTATTGCCAAGAATGTTTTGTGGATTGCAACTCCCCGAAATGGCTGACAGGTGGAGTAAACCGTGCCGAAAATCTTTTCTTCCAAGCTGGGCGCGTCCTGCACCTAGCTGGTCGATGTGTTGATTGTGGTGCATGTACTCGTGCTTGTCCTCAAGGTGTCGATATTCGTGCCTTAAACCGCAAAATGACTAAAGATGTTTACGTCATGTTTAACCATGAATCGGGTATCAGTGAAGAAGGTAAACCTGCTCTTAACGAATATAGCGCAAATGACCCAGAAGAACAGTTTTTGGTAAAGGAGTGAGGTGAAGAAAATGAAGATAAGTAAAGAAAAATTTGGCCAAGCATTTGATGCTTTAGTCGCTGAGTACCAAATAATCGCTCCTGTTAGTGATGCTAATGGAATTGCTTTCAAAGGAGTCAAAAGCTTCTCAGAAGTCAAGCAAGATTATCTGAATTCTAAACTTCCTCCCAAAGCCTTCTTTTTTCCACAACATGAAAAACTCATGTCTTATAAGAAAGAGGGTAAAGATGTAAGCGTTAAGAGCGAACTTAAGGTTGAGAATACTGTTCTTTTTGGAATTAGACCGTGTGATGCTAAAGGGATGCAACTCTTAGATATGGTCTTCAAAAATGATCAATATACCGACCCTTATTATTATGAGCGACGTGAGAAATCTGTCATCATCGGGGTTGCCTGCAACAAAATTGCACCTACTTGTTTTTGCTCCTCTTTTGGAATTTCCCCGGCAGGAAGTGAAGGTTCGGATCTATTATTGATTGACCTCGGAGATTCCTACGACGTAGAAATGATCACTGAGAAAGGGAAAGCTTTAGCAGCCCGTTTCGAAGCCCTCTCAGAACTTTCTGCAGATGAGCAAGCCTTAGTTGACAAAATAAAAAGTGCAGTTACACCGAGTAAAGTCGATGTCTCAAACACCACCAGTAAGCTTGACAAGATGTTTAATAGTCCTTTCTGGGATACTCTCCAAGAAAAGTGCATAGGGTGTAATGTTTGTTCGTTCTCATGTCCAACCTGCCACTGCTTTGATATTTCTGAGGAAGTGCGTAAGAACGAAGGTACCAGAGTACGAACCTGGGATGCTTGTATGGCTCCCCTCTTTACACTTCATGGATCTGGTCATAACCCACGGGATCAGAAAAAGGCCCGTTGGCGTCAGCGTTTGATGCACAAGTTTAACTATTTTGTCCATAACAATGGGGCTATGGCATGCGTGGGCTGTGGTCGCTGCATAAAAAGTTGCCCAGTTAATATGGATATCCGACAAGTCATTGATGGGGCTAACAAAGCAGAATTGGTGGTGGAATGATGCAACTGAATCCTTATATCCCAATAACAATGAAACTCGTTAAAAACCTAGTAGAAACTGAAGATAAGCTGATCAACACCTTTACTCTAGAGTATCTCAACAAACAAGATGAAGAAAACTTCAAATATATGCCGGGTCAGTTTGCTGAACTAAGTGCTTATGGTCATGGTGAAGCACCTTTCGGAATAGCAACCTCTCCGACCGAGCCTGGAATTCTAAAGTTTTCCGTTGCTAAAGTAGGATGTGTCTCTAATGCCTTACACCTCATGGAAGAAGGAACCATGGTAGGGGTCAGAGGACCAATGGGTAATTACTATCCGCTTGAAAAGTTTAAAGGGAAAAACGTTGTTATTATCGGTGGAGGTTTTGCGTTTACGACTCTGCGCTCATTGGCCAAATATATGCTGGATGACAAACATCGTGGTGACTACGGTGATATCACAGTTATTTATGGTGCTAGGAACCCAGGCTTATTGCTCTACAAAGAAGAATTAGCCGAGTGGGAAAATAATCCTAACATTAATCTGGTAACCACCATTGACAGACCAGCTGAAGGCTGGACTAAACATGTTGGCTTTATTCCCAGCATTACAGAACAAATTGCTCCTTCTTCGGTCGACACGTATGCTGTTGTTTGCGGACCACCGGCCATGATTAAATTTACATTACCAGTCTTAGAAAAACTCAACTTCCCTCCTGAGAGAATTTACACTTCCTTAGAAATGCGCATGAAGTGCGGGCTGGGAATCTGCGGTCGTTGTAATATCGGCACGGAATATGTATGTAAAGATGGCCCGGTCTTCTCCATGGCTCAATTAAAAGAATTACCTAATGAATATTAATCAAGTCGGAGGTGATAGTAAGAATGGCTGAACCCATTAGAGTTAAAGAGTTAGATCCAACTCTGCGAGAAGAAGTGGCTGGATTATTAAAAGGGTATGATTTTTCCAATTGCCTAACTTGTGGTATGTGTACTGCTGGATGTGTCTATAGCGATCTACATGAGGATCAAGATCCCCGTAAATTTATTCGCAAAGTAGCACTTGGTATGCGTGAAGAAGCTGAGAATGATCCCTTCGTCTGGAATTGTACAATGTGTGAACGTTGTACTGTAGAATGCCCCATGGGTGTGAATATTGCAGCTCTCACGAGAGCCTTCCGAGGAAAAGTTGCTATGCCACCCGGTCATTTACAAATCATTGCGGATGACCACATACGTACAGGTAATCAGATGGCTGTCGAACAAATTGATTTTGATGAAACTCTAGAATGGCTTGAAGAGGAACTTCAGAAAGAACTGAACGATCCTACGTATAAGATACCTTTAGACAAGCCTAATGCTGATTTCTTCTTTGGATTCAATGCCAGAGAGGTTAAGCATTATCCCCATGAACTACAGACAATTTTGCATGTATTTCACGCCGCCAAAGCCAATTATACGATTAGCAGTAAGCGCTGGGACGCTACTAATATCTGTCTGTTCACAGGAAAAAATGATGAATTCGTAGAGATCTCACGACCCCTCTTTGAGGAAGCTGAAAGATTAAATGCAAAAGAAATCATCGTCACAGAATGTGGCCATGCTTTCCGGTCAACACGAGTGTTTGGACGAACTTACTGGAACAATAAAATTCCTGTACGCCATATCGTTGAAATTTACGCCGATTGGATCAGAGAGGGCAAGCTAAAACTTGATAAGACCAAAAATACTATTCCAGTTACTCTACATGATCCATGCAATACGGTTCGTAAAGAAGGAGTCATGGAAGCTCAGCGCTATGTGTTGAGGAATACAGTCATGGATTTCCGTGATATGAATCCTAATGGGAAGTATAACATTTGTTGTGGTGCTGGTGGGGGAGCTTTAGCTGTAGCCGCAACCAAACAAATGCGTATGATTAAAGCAAAACCCAAAGTTGATCAATTAGTAGCTACCGGAGCAAAAATAGGCTGCATTCCCTGTCATAACTGTATGGACCAGTTTGTAGATATGAACAAGTTCTATAAGCTTAAAATGAAAATGCAGCATTTAAGCACACTAATAGAAAATGCTTTGGTACCCGATGAAGTACCAGAGAATGTAGAAACAGTAGCGGAGTAACCAGTCCTAGTAATACTTGTTTTTTAGCAAGGAAATAATAATCGGCCTGCTTTATTTTAGGTGAATTAGAAAGCCCCGTCGGCGGAAAAATAACCGCATCGTACGGGGCTTTTTTCTTCACGTTAAAGTTGTATCACTTAGCCAAGTTGATATCGACACTCTCTCAGAAGTTTATACGTGAGAATTCTTAAAATCATTACACACTGTGCTTTAAATAAGGTTATAATCAAAATATAATTAAATACGTGTAAATCAAATAATTGTATGTAATGAAAGAGAGCTAAAAGAATGGCTGTACAGATTTTAACAGATAGCACAAGCTACTTACCAGAAAATACTAGAAATGAATTAAACATTAGAATGGTATCTTTAAATCTTTCTTTTGGAAATGATAGCATGAGAGAAATTGATATAGATAACAAGACATTTTACTCAATGATGGCTGCAAAAGGAATTCCAACCTCTTCACAGCCTTCAATTGGGGAAATGTATCAAGAAATGATAAGCGCGATTGAGATGGGGGATAGTCTATGCTGTATCTTCCTGTCTTCAGATATGAGTGGTACAATATCAACTGCTCAAATAGTAAAAGCCATGGTTTTGGAAAAGTATGCAAATGCACAAATAGAAATAATTGATTCTAGGTCAAACTGCATGCAGCTCGGATTTGCCGCGGTTATAGCTGCAAGAGCTGCAAAAGCGGGAAAGACACTAGAGCAGGTTAAAGAAGCAGCGTTAGATAATATTAAAAGAAGCAGGTTCTTATTTATTCCCGAAAATCTTGAATACTTGAAAAAAGGCGGTCGAATTGGTGGTGCTAGTGCATTAATAGGAAATTTCTTAAAAATCATTCCGATTTTGACTGTAGAAGACGGTAAAACTACTATTTTGATGAAGGTTAGAACGAAGAATAATGCCGTTATAGCAATGGTTGATAGGATGATGCAAGATCTGAGTATGTACGGGCTAGGAGAGATTGTGATTTTACATATTAATTGTATTGGTGAGGCAATTGAACTTGCAAAGATTATTAAAGAAAAGTTAAAAGTAGATATAAATGTAATGGATATTGGCCCAGTCATAGGATTACATGTCGGTCCAGGCGCAATTGCAATTGCTTATTATACGGAAAAGGATATGAGAAAATGATATAATATATACGAAACCATTCTTTAATGTAATCTATTAAACATCCCAGAAAGAGGTAATTATTATGTACGAATACAACGGTATAGTATTTAAAAACGCTAATCCCAAACATGCTGACGGAACAAAGGCATGGAGCCAAATCTGTAGAATCTGTGTAGCTAAATATCAGATTAAACGTAGTATGCTTGAAAATGTTTGAAGTGGCACATGTGGTGTGCAGGGTTGTACACGTCAAGCGAGCTTCTATGTCAATTTTGAGGATGGAGAATTAATTGAAAAAGTTGATTGATTATAAAACTTTATATACTTGTGATACAATGAGATGAAGGAGGTTTTAGAAATGCCAAGACTCAATAGAATTCTTTGGTCCCTTGCGATTCTAATTATTGTTATCACAACGATTATTTTTTCCTTTAGTGTTCTCTTTGTTGGTGCAGCAATGCTGAGTCTGTATGGAGTTTTCCGACATTACTTCCCGAAAAAGAAATTGTCTAAACACAATAAAAGGTCCCAGATGTATACATTTGGAGAAATCGTCGATATAAAACCTGAAGTAATTCATCAGACAATTGACACAAAAAAAATTCAAAAGTGAATCGTTAGTTAAAGTGAACGTCTAAATTTGGCGATCCTCACCAGTGACGATATTCTCCCGAGGATAGATCGCTGAAGCCAAATTTCTTTAAAAAAAGTTTGAAATCTCCCGACAGATATGTCGCGCCTTTTTGGTGCTGACTTATCTGTTTTTTTATTCTCAAATAATTTTCTGGCAGAAAAGAAGAATTAACTGGCTTTGCAAGTTAGATAACAATTTTTTGTCTTTACACAGTGCTATAGTTAAATTAATGTTACATTCCAGTCTATTCCCAATATTAAACGAAAGAAGGAAACAACATGTCAATTTCAAAACTTAGTTTATATGGTATGAATGAAAATGCTGAATCAAAGACAACCCCTAAAAGGACATTACTGGCTAATACGTTTCTAATATCTGTATCTATCCTTTCAGCTCTAGACCTATTGATTGGTTATATCAGTGGTGATTCATTAGCCAATTACACGATATCTGTACTAGTTGATATAACCTTAACAGTTTTAGGCTTAATATTCTGTTCTGATATCATTAAAACTAAAGACCAAGAATCGATCATTTGTTTTCTTGCCTATATGGTCTTTCTATGGATATGTATTACTGTACTCAAATTAGTTTTCCAATTATGAATAGAGAACAAGTTTCCAGCAAGCTTAAACATGGAATATAATACCATATACCAATAGGAGGAGGTCCGTACATGTGATATATGAGAATAAACGAGTGGAAGAAATGAACTATTTTGAACTCATCGCCTGGCTTGGAATAGGGAGTTCCCATCCAGGAGGCTTTCCTGCAACCAAACAAAACTTAGAGGCTATACAAGTAAAACCTGAGGAAAATGTCCTTGACGCTGGATGTGGAAGTGGTCTAACAGCTTGTCATTTAGCAAAAACAGTGGGATGCAAAATTATGGGTATAGATATTAATCCTCAAATGATTGAAAAAGCACGACTAAGGGCAGAAAAAGAGGGAGTATCTCATTTAGTTGAATTTAGTGTTTCAAATGTATATGATCTACCGTTTAATGATAATCACTTTGACTTAGTAATTGCTGAATCGATTACGGTTTTTTTAGATAAGGTTAGAGTATATCGGGAATTCTATCGAGTACTAAAATCTGAGGGAAGAGTTGCTGACCTAGAAATGGCGCTACTAAAAGAATTACCTATCAATCTTAGGTACCAGATGGAAGAGTGCTTCGGTTCCGGTACTAATCCATTGACTTATGAAGAATGGCTTAATGCTTTAGTGCAAGCTGGATTTCTGGATGTAGAAATTAAGAATCCTCAAATATTGAAAGATAATGGCAATGTTATCATGAATGAACTCAAAAAGGATTGGCTGCTGGTAAAAGACCTTATGAATAAACTAAAAAGACAGCCTAGTTTACTGCCAAGATTACAAAAGAATGCCGGATTCATGAAGAGGAACAGAAGCTATTTTGGATTTGGTCTTATATATGGTCGAAAACCCACTCCTGAGAAATTCGGATTCAGAAATTGGGTACGAAAAGTTCTATTTGGAAGGAAAGCATAGTTAGTGCTGCGAGAAATGTATGTAATTTACAATATTTGCTAACCATATAGGGGAACCTATAGGAGGAAGCAAATTAATTATGTATAACCAAGCCAAAGCTAATTGCTCTGAACGAATGACAACTAATATCTATTTTAATCGATGTTTTTCCTCAACTTACAAAATTATTCGAAACCTTTTAAACAATGATGATTCCCATAAGTTTAAGATCTTTATTTCTCACGTTTGTGCAAACAACTATTTAGAAGAAGTAGCAGACTATTTCGAAGTCGAGCCATCAATTAATGAAATCGACTATGCTAATTATTGTTTAGATTTTTGTGTTAAACACAATATTCACTTGTTTGTGCCAAGATATAATGTAAACACTTTAATCAATTTCAAGGAACAATTTGAAGAGCATGGGGTTAAGGTAATGTTTATTGGGGACAGTGCAACTTACCAACTTCTTGACGATAAATTTAAAACGTATGAGGCTTTAAAAGATACTGATATTGTAGCTATCCCAAAAGCATTTTGTATCAGAAACTATATGGACTTCCAAAAAGCATATAATGAAATAACGAAGAACAAAAGCAGTTCTTGTCTAAAGCCTATCTCTGGAATTGGTGGAGATGGCTTCAAAAGAATCTTAGAGGAAATGACAGAAGTTGATGAGCTATATAAAACGACAAGTTCAACGATTGCCAAGGATAGGATAGTAAGGTTATTACAGCGCTCTAATTATGTAAAGCCATTCATGGTAATGGAATACTTGGAAGGAGATGAGTTTAGCATTGATTGTTTAGGTAATAGGGGTCAACTTATAGTAGCTATTCCTAGAAGAAAACTAGATCTCTATAGACAGAGCATTGAATATCGAGAAGATTTGAATGCTCTTGCTCAAAAACTAACGAAAAAATTCTCCCTGAGTTATCTGTATAATATTCAAGTCAAATATCACAGAGGCAAAGCCTATCTTATAGAAATTAACACCCGAATGTCAGCGGGAATTCATAAGTCCTGTTATACTGGGGTAAATTTTTTAGACCTTGCTATTAAGCAACTTATGGGAGAGAATGTAACAACTCCGAATAGTATTCGTTGGGGCTTTCAAATACGAACCATTGAAAACTATGAAATTGTGAACGTTGAATAACAATAAAAACAGGGAACAATTCCCAAGAATCGTCCCCTGCATTTTCTCACTCCGCCATTCATGGCCAGTGATAAGTGTAACTAAGGCTACTGTCTGCATCTATGGCTTGGAGCATCATCCGCCTGAAGTCGGATTTAACTTCAAATCAATAACTATAGAATGTGATTTGGATTTGATATATTGCAAGGCTTCTTTTTCAACCAGAAACATAGGTGGCTTCCTCCTGTAATCCATATTATATATATTATACTCCCTTGAAGTACAAATTAGCCGTTAATTCATTTATGAATGAGGTCAGGTAGCTATATTTAGTAGAAAAAATAACAGCCCATTGAATTATTCAATGGGCTATTTTAAACTAGTTAAGTATAAAGCATATGGTGCCGATGACCGGAATCGAACCGGTACGGGTGTTAAGCCCGCGGGATTTTAAGTCCCGTGCGTCTGCCAGTTACGCCACATCGGCTTAGAGGAATTGAAAGGTAGCCTTCTTGGTGGGCCATCCGCGACTCGAACGCGGGACACCCTGATTAAAAGTCAGGTGCTCTAGCCGACTGAGCTAATGGCCCATTGTTTTGGCTGGGGTGGGAGGATTCGAACCTACGAATGCCAGAGTCAAAGTCTGGTGCCTTACCACTTGGCGACACCCCAATCATATATTACAAAGCTGAGCAATCGCTCTAGAACTTAATATCTTGGTTGCGGAGGCCGGAGAGCCCGACGAGCTACCACTGCTCCACCCCGCGACGGTATTCGAGGTGCGAAGTACGATATTCGATGTTCGATCCGTCTTGCATTCCTCGTATTTAAGCTTAAGTCTCGGTTCGAACTTCGAATCTCGAACATCTAACTTCGATAATGGTGGGCAGGGATGGATTCGAACCATCGTACCTCGCGGAACAGATTTACAGTCTGTCGCCTTTAACCACTCGGCCACCTACCCGAAAATAATCCGAAAAAATCATATGGCACGGTACAAGATGTTAATTTACCCTTCTATGAAGGGTCTGAAGATAAACAAATTATCAAGAACACACGAATTATAGTATACACAAAAGCTTTAAACATGTCAATATCTCTTAACTATGTTCTCAATACGATGTATAATTAACTCGATGTATAATTAGCAGCATAAACTTCGCTATGGAATTACAAATCTGACACCCTATGTACTTTTAGCAGGTTAACAGAATATTGCTATTTAGTGCTTGCGTTTTTAATTTGGAAAAATCTATTGAAATGGAGAACATAATGTCTGACTATATATTAACATACTCAAAAATTAAGTTCTTTCCAATGGAACCCGTTAAGGAAGACATTAAGATAGAGGATATTGCTCATTCGTTATCGCTGATGACTAGAGCTAATGGGCATTGCAGTCATTTTTACTCGGTTGCCCAGCACTCCATTCACTGCTTTCATGAGGCTAAAAGCCGAGGATATTCTAAACGAGTACAACTCGCTTGCCTTTTGCATGACGCAAGTGAAAGCTATATATCTGATTTAACAAGACCGGTCAAACGTAACATGCCAGAGTATTTTGCTATAGAAGAAAAATTGCAGAGTGTTATCTATGACAGATTTGGGCTGGGAGATTTATCGGATAAAGAGCGACAGCATATTGAAGCTGTTGATGATACCTTACTCCACTATGAGTTTGAAAAGCTAATGAAATATCCGATATTCGACATTCCACCGGACAAGGCGACGGAACCAGACTTCTCTCAGAGGGCTTTTGCGAGTGTAGAACAAGAATTCCTTGCGATATTTTCATTCATCACTAGTATGCCGAGCGAATAGAAATGATATTCCCCAAGGCTGATTTAGTGCTTTGGGGAACAAACGTTAAAACTCTTATAGACTAGCCAATTAAACCAAGTTCTCTTTTTGTGCGTTCTGCCATTTGTTTAAGCATTTTTTCTCTTTCGGTATTGTATAAGGGTCCATAAAATACTATTCCGTACTTTTCTAACATTTTTGCTTCTATTGCTTTTCTAGTGCGTCCAACTTCAGGGACATAAAGAGACTTTCTTTTGGCTTTGTGGAACTTTGCATGATGAGCGCTATCAATGAACACAGCAAGGTTCGCAGTTCTGTCGTCATCATTTATTTCGTTAAGATGATGCACAATTTCAGTATCTTTTAGTTTTCTTTCTAAATACCTCTCAATAATTGACCTCGAAAGCTCAGTTGTCTTAATACCACTATCCATGGAGAACTTATCGCTCATAGTTGAACTCCTTTCAAAGTCTTACCAAACAAAAACAAGCAACAGCCATTGGGATGGACTTCTGTGTCATCATCCCGCCAGTCAAGTTGCTTCGAATTTAAAGGTAAATTATAAATTTGTTTTATTCCTATTTATTATACTATAAGTTGTCTGAAATGACAATAGCTCACCAATTTATAATGTTTTTAAAACAATCAATAAGCATGTTTTTAAGGTCGTATGGTTAAAGTAACACAAGAACACAAGGCTCAATTAATTAAGGGAGGGTAGATCGATGGATGAATTGGCTAAGATACTTGATGCTCAAGAAAAAGCTGAGAAAAACAAAAAACATCAAGATAATGAAAAACCAGCTAAGAAATTACCCAGTAAGCAGCACAGTACTAATAAATAGCCCTCAAAAAACCATGGTCTTTTAAGATCATGGTCTTTTAATTCCTCTTGCCCGTGTGATCATGTGGTTGTGAGCAAGAGATACATATATTTGTTCAGGCGTTAATAGACATATTGGCCAATGGGATACTGAGAAAAGAAGGATGACAGCTTGGCAGCGGAACTTAAAATAGTTTATAATCTTTATTGCAGCTAACCTGTTTTGGAGAAAGTGTATAATAGAACTGTTACTGTAGTCGTATTAGTCAAAAGACCAATATATCCTTTCGGGAATGGCTATTAATCGATGGTATTATTAATCTTATTTGATATATAGCGGAAATGGAGCGTAATTTAATGAATGTAGCTTTTTTTCTTATACCTAAAAAGAACATCGTCTTTCTGAAAGAAAATGCAACGATGCGTCAAGCTCTGGAGAGGATGGAGTATCATAGTTATTCAGCGGTCCCACTTATTAATGACCAAGGAAAATATGTTGGAACGATAACAGAAGGAGATTTACTCTGGAAGTTAAAAAATACACCAGGATTAACCTTTGAAAACACGGAGGATATTTTCCTAAGCGAAGTGAAACAACATGTTCAGAATTTACCAGTAACAATTGATGCCCAAATGGAGGATTTGATTTCAAGAGCGGTAGTTCAGAATTTCGTCCCTGTAGTGGACGATCAGCATATTTTTATAGGAATTGTACGTCGTCGTGAAATGATTGAATACTGCTCTAAACTCTTGATACGACGAAATGCAGAGACCTTAAATGATCTGGAAGGGTCTAAGCCCAGTTCGATCTACAATAGAAAAACTTGATTTTTGAGGAGATAAATATGATCTTAGGGAGAAGTATTAAACAATGGCAGCACGAATATCCATTGCTCATCGAAATGATCAATACTAAAGAAGTATTCTGGGTAAATCCGAAATATCAAAAATATAATGAAGCCATTTTAAAAATTACTTTAACAGAGAAAGATGTAAAGGATGCGTACGAACGATTGAAAAAATTTGCTCCTTACATTGCAAAAGTATTTTCAGAAACAAATAAGGAAAACGGGATTATAGAGTCGCCCATAATAAGAATTCCTCGCATGAAAGTGGAAATGGAGGAAATATTTAACCAACTACTTATATGTGAAAACTTGTTGCTCAAATGCGATAGTCATCTTCCAATTTCTGGGTCAATCAAGGCAAGGGGTGGAATTTATGAGGTGCTTAAGCATGCAGAAGATTTAGCTATTGAATTTGGAATGATTTCCAATGAAGACGATTATTCAATCTTTGACAGTGATGAATTTAGGGGCTTTTTTTCCCGCTATTCTATTGTAGTTGGCTCAACAGGGAATTTGGGATTAAGTATAGGCATAATAAGTGCTAAATTGGGGTTTAATGTGACAGTACATATGTCTGCAGATGCAAAGCAATGGAAAAAAGACCTTCTCAGAAGTAAAGGGGTTACCGTTATTGAATATCTGTCAGACTACAGCAAAGCAGTTGAAGAAGGGAGAAGACAGGCGGAGAAAGCCCCAAATAGTTATTTTGTAGATGATGAGAATTCGATAAACTTATTCTTAGGGTATGCTGTTGCAGCACTAAGATTAAAAGAACAACTTAATAATCTCAATGTTATTGTGGATGAAAACCATCCGTTATTTGTATACCTTCCTTGTGGTGTTGGAGGAGGACCAGGCGGAGTAGCGTTTGGACTAAAACTAATTTATAGAGATCTTGTGCATTGTTTCTTTGCAGAACCAACTCATTCTCCTTGTATGTTAATAGGATGTATGACGGGAGAACATGATAAAGTATGTGTACAAGACTTCGGAATTGATAACATTACTGATGCAGATGGGTTAGCCGTAGGGAGAGCTTCAAGATTTGTCGGAAAAACAATGGAAAATTTGTTAAGCGGCATTTATACAGTAAATGATAATGTGCTGTATAAATTGTTGAGTGCTATGGCAGATACAGAAGGAATATACGTTGAACCCTCAGCACTGGCTGGTGCCCCAGGAGTGTTTAATTTGTTCATGACGGAAGAGGGGCAAAAATATATAGATGTTCAGGGGCTTAAAAATAAAATTCAGAATGCATCTCATATTATTTGGGCAACTGGTGGTAACATGGTGCCCAAAGCAGAAATGAGTAATTATTATAAAAAAGGTGTCGACTTAGTTTTACCTACTAAGCATAATCAGTAAAGAATGATGGATTACAGTATTTTAGAATATTTTTAACTCTTAAGATGACTGCTACGATAGTTAGTAAAATGTTAACTTAACCAAGATTGAATTAGAATTTAATGAGTAACAAATTATATAAGAATATTGAAGAACTATGACACGTAGTTGGAGTGATATAAATGATTAACTTTAAAGAAATAGATCTAAACGATAAGAAGTGGATAGACCCCTTTCTTGTCACTGCTGATATGCGTGGTTGTCATCAAAACTTTACAAATATATTTGCATGGTCGAAAATATATAACTATCGTGTTGCAGAAGTATATAGTCACCTTGTAGTCAAAGGGGTTCTCAACGATTCCCCTTATTATTTTTATCCCGCAGGTTCTGGTAATATCAAGGAGGTATTAGAGGTAATGCAACAAGACGCAGCTGACTGCGGTCAAGAATTTGTGTTAGCCGGAGTCTCCCCCGAAAATATTGCCGTAATGAATCAACTATTTCCTGAGCACTTCGAGTATAAAATAATGCGTGATAGCTTTGATTACGTTTATCTTCTCGACAAGCTAGTAACGCTAGCCGGGAATAAACTTCACTCTAAGCGCAATCACACCAATAGATTTATAAAAGTAAATCCTGACTGGGGTTTTGAACAAATATCTTTGACAAACCTTGCTGAGTGCTGGGAGATGAACCTCCAATGGTGTGATCTCAATTCTCATAATCAGAATGAGATCGCCAATGACAGCTGCGCAGTACGTCGTTGTTTTAACCATTTTACCGATCTTAGTTTAGAAGGTGGACTCATTCGAGCAGAAGGCAGAGTGATTGCTTTCACGATGGGAGAAAAACTAAATTCAGACACATATGTCATACACATTGAAAAAGCCTATAGCGAGATTGCAGGTGCCTATCAAATGATTAACCGTGAATTTGCTGCTTTTATTCAAAAGAACTATCCTCAATTGATTTATGTGAACCGTGAGGAGGACATGGGACTTGAGGGATTAAGAAAAGCCAAGTTATCTTACCACCCAGACAAAATGGAGGAGAAATACTGGGCTACATATTTCGAACTTTGAGAATTAGCCATTTAAGGCAGATGGAGATTAAAATCAGATGCGCGAAATCAGACTGGCCAAAAAAGGTGAGACAGCTCAACAAATAGAGATATGGAAACTTTGCTTTGGAGACCCTGACAGTTATATCGATTTCTACTATGCCAAACGGTATAAAGAGGATGAAACGGCTGTATTGCTTGACGATGGAGAGATTTTGGCTATGCTAACTATGATCCCCGTTAGAACTGTGTTCCCAGATGGACGAAGTCTAAATACAGTCATGCTGTACGCTATCGCAACACATCCTAAATACCAGAGCAGAGGTCTTGCTACTCAATTAATGGACTTTAGCAACCGTTATCTAAAGGCTAGAAAAGATGAACTTTCTGTTCTTGTCCCAGGAAATCTACAGCTTTTTGACTATTATCGTAAACAAGGTTACCAGGATGGATTCTATATTAAGGAGGCTATTTTTGCCAGAGAAGGACTAGATAGATTGCCAATCCATAAATCGAGTAATTGTACGATTTCACCTATTACTTACGAAGAGTATAATCTTAGAAGGAATAAACAACTTAATGGTCGTCTTTATATTTCGTATTCTGACAAGGATATTGCCTACCAGAAAGAGCTGTCTCAACACTCTGGAGCAGATATCTATGCTGTAGAGATTGGAGAGATAGAGGGTTGCTTAACAATTGAAAGAATAACGTCTGACAAACTGTTAATTAAAGAAATTTTACTCCCAGAGGATTATCTCAACGTGGCTATTAAACAGATTGCACAACAACAGCCTGCAAAGGAATATGTTGTGCGTATACCTACCTACCTAGGTAAACATTTAGGAGGATCCATTCGCCCTTTTGGAATGATTAAAGTTCAAAAAGAATCTAATTTGGTGATAATGCCTGAAGAATTTGGATACCTGGGGATTGCTTTCGATTGATTAAGAGAACTGACATTTTATTCAATGTGAGACTCCTGCTTCTTAAGTGGAGTCTCACCCTATATTCTAGCATCGTTGGGAGTAGGCTCCTCTTCGGTTGTGAAGCAGTGCATGTGCTATGTTCGAGGAATATAGCAAAAACCGAGGATTGTAATATGGATCTTTGATTAAAATTTATAATGTGGAAGGTGTTTCCTTCTGATAAAAGTAATCCCGTAGTTTTCTTGGTCCCGCCAGTACCTCTCTGCCGATGAACAATGTACCGTCATCCTTTGTTTTGACATTCCATTTAACAAGGACAATATAACCATCTGCAATTTCGATTGCCGTTATACTTCGAGGATGGATACTACTGCCATCATTAAAATATAGGGGATTACCAACGTCTGGAAACATAGGCTTATGAGTATGACCGGCAATAAGCATATGTTTTTCCTGTGTTACCCACTCTGTAAGTTTATTTTCAACTGCATCTTTTTTATGATAATTTTTGGCAGTACTTGTTGGGTCATTTACACCGAATAACTCCAGGGGTCTCCATAAATACCTAACTAGGAATCTGGATAATCTCCACATTTCATAATCCAAGAAACTTGCTTGATGCCCGTGAATCAAGAAAATTTTTTGATTTGTCACTATATGCCTTAAAACTAACCCCTCATGAACCTTAATATTCTCAAATAAGGGATAGTACTTTTTCTCTCTTTCATCGAAGTATTGATACAAATTGTTTTTAACAAATTTATCATTTTTTTTGCACATATCATGGTTCCCAAAAATTAAATATAGCCTACCCTCATTGAAGAATTTAGAAAGAAGCCAATATGCATCACTATGTACGTATATGATGTCGGAAATTTTTTTATTTTTCCAAAGTTCATCACCATCACCGATCTCTATATAAGTATAACTATCATTATAGTAATGGGTTAAGGCAGCAAAATATAGATTTTGGTTCTTTGAAAAATCATCTGCCCAGCTTCCATCACCCCTATGGACGTCACTCATTAAAATAATCCTAGAGGTGTCGTCAATAGGAATTTCTTCTGCTGATTCAAAGACTTTAGAAATACGTTTTAACTTATTCATATATAAACCCCCACGAAATAGATAAAGTTTTGAGATAAGAAATATTTGAGCCTTATTACACAAGCATGATTCTATTTCTGGCTTTGTTTAACTTAATATATTTTATTAAGTTAAAAAAGGTGCTATATTTGAGGGCTAAAAATCTCAGTCCACGAGAGCGAAATTTTATCACTAAGGAGCATATTGACCATTAAGTTTTTTCGTGGGTTTTATTATGATGACGAATCAATCTTTGTAAGGTGATCATTTAATTGTCTCGCGAAAAAAAGACAGTCTAAACTGTCTTTTCAACTACTGTTAATTATTTAATATAAGTAACCAAAAGGGATGCCAGTATTTGTCTCAAGATAATAGAACAACATCTTAGTTCTAAAATTCTTTTATTGGATCATCCCTATCCCTATCCCTATCCCTATCACTGTAACTATCCATTTCACGATCACTGTCTATATACATATCACTATCACTGTCTATATCCATATCCATATCCATATCCATATCACTGTCCATATCCATATCCCTATCACTATCACATTCTTCTAATGCATAAATAGGAACGGTCTTTGTCAAAGCACCCTGCTGAATCTCAGTTACCAGTGTTTTCAGATTACTAACCAATCGTTTTCCATTGTTAATCCAACTCTTACCCTTATTAACCGTTACTAGTGTTTTGTCCTCGATATTTTGCCAAGTACTCTGCGCCTTGTCTTTAATCTCTACGGCTTTGTCTCCAATTTCGTGGGCCTGTTCGACTAGATCTTGACGCAATTCCTGTCCGCTCTTAGGAGCGAGTAATAGGCCCATTCCTGCTCCTACAAGACTTCCAAACATAGCCGCCTTAATGACCTTACCCTTTTTGTTCTTATTATTTTCCACTTCTTAACCTCTCCTTTTAATCATTCCAGTTATTCGCCATGAAATAACAAATTAAACCTCTATCCCTGTATATTTCCTAGAAGTCTAGTTTGATGTGCAATTCGCATACAATCATGGTCATCTGTTTTCAAGTTTTATTATTATATGCTCTCCGCCGAAAAATGCCTCTTGTTTTAGTGATTCGTTTCGTAACCAAATATTGTTCTAGCCTTTTACAACGAACAGAACATCATGAGAAGACATAAGATGATGTTAGAAAACTACTCAACTTGTAGTCCGGATTTAGGAGGCTGACAATGTTAAATGATTTCAACAGGTCAGATAACCGGAGGGGACAAAAATGTATATTTACTAGTGTTGTGATACTACAAAAGGATTCGACTGGGATAGTTCAGGCTTGTCCGACTTCAAATAATAATATAATAGGAAGTCGAATATATTCGGTTAATAGTAAAACAAAGCGACTATCTTCCAATGTTGTAGTTCTTAGCAGAACATACCGTCAGAAGCATCTCCCAATGATTCGTTTTGCTGACATGACAGGGGATGGGAATACAACTTTAAATATCCAATCAAAATTGAAAAGATCGACTAAACAGGAGCACTGGAAACCGCGTCAAAGAGCTGAGAAGCCATTAACGCCAGCAATGGTAACTAGTGTCTCATCGGTAAGGAGACTTAATAAGGTGCTATATATCCTTTTAACTGCATTTGGCATTTTGTTAATCAGCAGACATAAAAAGCTAATAGGTTTAGTTAACTGGTTGGGAGGTGTGTTTATTACTGCCAGGACGGTTTCCAAAAAATAACGTGCTCTTTTTCTAAAACTCATCCGACTATCGTATAACTTGTTAAACAAGCAATAGAAATCTCAAAAGAGGTAGTTTTTTAGTTGAAACCAGCTAGTCAATACTCCTTGTTATAACTAAATAACCCATCTGAATTGCAATTAAATGTTTGGGGATATACAATATTATTACAAACAGAAGTATGTTGTGGCAGTATGTGGAAAATAAAGGATGGAGTGGAGAAATGCAAGGTGAAGGAGTACAAACGGTCGCAAGGGCTTTGGCAATTTTAAATTGTTTTTCCAACGAAAACGACATATGGGGAGTTACGGAGTTAAGCAAGAAATTAGAGCTTTCTAAGAGTGTAATACATAGGATATTAGTTACGTTACACCGTAATGGATTTTTGGAAAAAGATGTCTATACCGACAAATACCGTCTTGGAATAAAAGTGATTGAATTAGGTAAAGTTGCTGCCAATCAGCTGGGTCTGCGTAAAATTGCTTTGCCGATAATGCAAGAAATGGGCAAATTGACAGGGGAGTCTGTACTCTTAACAAAGAAACAAGGCAAAATGGGTTTGGGCATAGAAATTGTTGAAGGGCCTTACTCAGTAGCGATTCGGGCTGCTTTCGGTATCGGTCTTCCTTTACATTGCGGTGCATCGAAAAAGGTTTTGTTGGCCTTCCAAACGCAGGAGTTTATAGATACTTATCTGCAAAACGAGAATTTAATTAAGGTTAGCGATAATAGCCGAATTGATGAGAATGTGTTAAAGGATGAACTCGCCCGCATTCGTCGTGAAGGGGTTGCTGTGACAGTGGGAGACGTGGATTTTGGAGCGTATGGAGTGGCTGCACCCATTTATGATGATAATGGAAGCGTTTTTGCAAGTATTTCTGTTTCTGGAAGGTCCTTTGGGTTCTTGGAGGAAAGGGCAGAGCAAATCTCGTTACTAGTAAAAAAAGCGGCCCGTGAGATCTCAGTGAAACTTGGTTATCCTCATCATGGAGTTAAAGGCGAGGAGTTTGAGTAAAATTATAAATAAAGAACCTTCCTAGATCTTCCTACCTAAATGGTAGGATTTTTTATTTTTTCGAAGTGTTCAATATTTCATACTGTTGAGGCAATGGTATTTTAACAGGCCTTACTAAAACATAGGAGAAGACTGATAAGCTTTAGTAATTAATTCAACAGTTCAAATAATAATGAACATTATAAATTATTCAGAAAATTAACTAGACGAGGAAAAGGAGGATATGTTATAATTTTACACAGGAACACATTTCCGATAATCGGAATATGTATCACAAATAAGGTAAATAACGCCATATATCGGTGTTATGAGGATGTAGTAATTCGGGAGGTGGTTTGAAAAAACTGAGTTTTAATTACCCAAGTCAAGAGAAAAAATAGAAAGAGGAGGGCTAAGCTAAAATGCTCAAAAAACTAGCTTTAATTATGATCATTATAACTCTGACTTTGTCAGGTTGTGGAAGTCAAGGTGCCGGTTCCAGTCAAGCTGATACCGGAAAAATTCAAAAAGTGAACATTGCCACAGGGACTACTTCTGGTGCTTATTATCCAATAGGAAATGCATTGGCTAAAATATGGTCGGACAAGGTTCCAGGGGTTAAAGCTTCGGCTCAGTCAACTGAGGCAAGCGCAGCTAATATGAATTTCTTGCAACAAAAAGAAGCGGAAATTGCTTTTACTATGGCTAATGTGGCTGTGTATGCTTATGAAGGTCAAGATACATTTAAGGGACGGGCCAACAAGGATTTACGCGGCATGACTTTCTTATATCCTAATGTGACACAAATTGTAGTACGCAAGGATTCGGGAATCAACTCGCTCAAGGATCTTCAAGGAAAGAGATTTGCACCTGGAGCAACAGGCAGTGGGACTGTAACCAACTCTAAAGAAGTCTTAGGTGTATATGGGCTAAATTTTTGGGAGAAGGATAAAAGCAATGTGAAAGCTGACTACGTCGGATTTACTGAGGCGAGCGAATTGTTAAAAAATAAGCAAGCCGATGCCGCTAACTTCTCTGGTGCCATGCCCTTGGCAGCGATTATGGATGTCTCTAACTCTATTGACATCAAGCTGATTTCTCTTGAGCCAGAGATGATTAAAGAGATTATAACACAATATCCGTTCTATTATGAGTATATAATTCCTAAGGGCACCTACAAGGGGCAGGAAGAAGATGTACACACCGTAGCTTTAGCTAATCTATTACTTACACGAGCTGATCTAAGTGAAGATTTAATCTATAATCTTACTAAAGGTATTTATGATAACCTACCAGATCTGTTGAATGCTCACTCTATCACTAAGAATATTAAGAAAGAAGATTCTAGTAAAGGGATGGGCACTATACCGTTGCATCCTGGTTCAATTAAGTACTTCAAGGAAATTGGTGTAATGAAGTAAGTAAGGCGGTGAACTGTGCATGAACGATCAACAAGGAGAGAGTGACGATAGAAAGGTCACGAGGTTATCAGCAGATGGAATTGCCTCAGAAGAAGTAGTTCAAGAACTTCTGGAAAAATACGATAAGGAATCTCAATTCCGGAAGTTTAAACCTAGAACAAAACTTGCGATATTGGTCTCTGCAATAGCTGTTTCATTTTCTCTTTTTCATCTGTGGGTAGCGGGTTTCGGTTCGTTAGAGGCCATTAAGTTACGCTCTATTCACCTGACCTTTGTCATGGTCCTGATTTTCTTGCTTTATCCTGCCCGTAAGAAAGGGATGAGGAGCAAACCTGGCATTATGGACTGGGTAATGGTCGCTCTTAGTATGGTAACTGGTCTCTACATGGTATTTGCCAACGAGTCATTAGCACTGCGTGGGGGATTGCCGATTACCCAGGATTATATCATGGGCGCGTTAGGTATCTTGGTTGTGTTAGAGGCAGGACGCCGGGCGCTAGGCAAAGAATTGCCAATCCTTGGCGTAATATTTCTCCTCTATGCCTATTTCGGAGAATACGTCCCGGGTACCTTTGGGCACAGTGGCTTCAGCCTGAATCGGATTATTGCTCACATGTACCTAGGTTCGGAAGGTATTTTCGGTGTCGCACTCGGTGTTTCGGCTACTTTTATTTTCCTTTTTGTGTTATTTGGCGCTTTTCTGGGAGAAACCGGTATGGCTAAGTTGATTAATGATGCGTCAATGGCCATGGCCGGAACCTCCCCAGGTGGGCCGGCCAAGGTCGCCGTATTTGCAAGTGGAATTATGGGAACCATCAGTGGCAGCGCGGTAGCTAACGTAGCTACAACTGGTGCCTTTACTATCCCCCTGATGAAAGGCATTGGCTATAAGCCCCATTTTGCAGCGGCCGTGGAGGCAGTAGCCTCCACAGGTGGTCAGTTAATGCCTCCAGTAATGGGAGCAGCGGCTTTTATCATGGCAGAATTCTTAAATATCCCTTATAAAAACATTATGATTGCCGCGTTGATACCTGCGTTTCTCTATTACTTAGCGGTATTTACAATGGTCCATCTAGAAGCACTTAAGACTGGATTAGTGGGCGTATCACGTGACAAATTACCAATTATGAAAGTGGTCTTAATAGAGCGAGGTCATCTTGTATTGCCGCTAATAGCTATTGTTTACTTACTTATGAAAGGTGTAACCCCCACTTTTGCGGCTTTTTACGGGATTTTGGTAGCAATTGGGGCTAGCTTCTTGCGAAAAACTACACGTATGAGCTGGCGTGGGCTTTTACTTGCGTTGGAAATAGGGGCTAAAGGGAGTGTTAGTGTAGCAATTGCTACTGCGGTAGTCGGTTTTATCGTCGGAGTATCCTCTCTGACTAGCTTAGGCATTACGCTAGGGGACAATATGATTGCCTTTGCTCACGGAAACTTATTTGCAACTTTAGTATTAACGATGATTACCGCTATAATCTTGGGCATGGGTATGCCTACCACCGCGGTTTATATCGTGGGAGCTACGATTGCCGCCCCAGCTCTCCTCAAATTGGGGATTGCTCCGTTGGCAGCGCACCTATTCGTTTTCTATTTTGGCAATATTTCTAATGTTACCCCCCCTGTGGCCTTGGCAGCCTTCACCGGTGCAGGGATTGCTGGTTCAAGTCCAAGTCAAACGGGGTGGGCCGCAGCACGCTTAGCATCAGCTGGATTTCTTATTCCCTTCATTTGGATCTACTCACCAGCCTTAATAGCACAGGGGAGTATGAGTGAGGTTCTCTGGTCGCTAGTAACAGCAACCGTGGGGGTTATTACACTAGCTTGTGCGGTACAGGGGTATATGATAAAAACTACCAATATTATCCAGAGGTTATTATTGTTTATAGCTGCGTTTGGATTGATTAAGCCAGGAGTATTCACAGATACGCTTGGTATTTCGGTATTAATAATTGTGTTCCTCTGGCAACGTTTTCAGCGTACTACAATAAATACTATTGAGGTTAGCAGTTAGTTTAGATTAGAATGTTAGGCAGGGATCTTGACTCTTTGGCCCCTGAGTGACAGAAAAAGAGAGAATCCTTTAAATCAAAAGCTTTAAGAGCCCCTGAATTCGAGGGCTTTTAAAGCTTTTAGTAAATATGATTTGCAGGAACATATTTTCCTGATACAATATAGGGGTGCATAAATTGAATAGATAAGAATTGAGCATAATGAAAAGTTACTTAAAAATTCCAAATACAGATGTGTTGACAGCAACCTGTTGAAACGTTGTACCAGAGAAATGGAAGCTCTTTTGAAATCGAAAGGTTTAATAGATTGTTTCAATATTAATTAATTACGTTTATGGCAGGTTAGTTCATGTGGGAAATAGAAAGAACAAGAGAGGAAACCTATGCAAAGCATTAAAATTGACCGCACCATTTATAGCACAAAACCAGACAGGGCAAATCGTTCAAAAATAGAAATGGATACTTACGATTTATTGGAAAATCTGGACATTCCATATTTCCGTCTAGATCATGATGAAACCCCATCTGTTGAAGCTTGTTACGAAGTTGAAGAGCTTTTAGAAATTGAAATCTGTAAAAATTTGTTCCTTTGCAACTCTCAAAAAACGAGCTTTTATCTGCTGATGATGCCGGGCTGTAAGATGTTTATGACTAAGGATTTATCCAGACAAATTAATTCATCCAGGTTATCTTTTGCCAAGGCTGAAGAAATGGAAAAGTATCTGAATATAAAACCAGGATCAGTCAGTGTATTGGGTCTTATGAACGATAAAAGCAACTGGGTACAATTGATTATAGATAAGGAAGTTTTGCAGGGTGAATACATTGCGTGTCATCCTTGTGTTAACACTTCCAGCTTGAAGATTAAAACTTCAGACCTGCTTACAAAGTTCTTGCCTTATACAGGACATGAGCCAATTTTGGTAGAATTGTAATGTTGGGCTTACACTAAATAGTGAGTCAAATTTGCATTTTAATAATGCAGAATTGATTCGGCTGAAAATGCCTATTTTTTTAAGGAATTTAAGATATAAAAAGAACACCACTGCAAAAACTGCAGTGGTGTTCTTTCTATATAATCTAAAGAGAAACCTAACCATAGGGCTTAATAAACTGTTGGCATACGTATATCAACTGTTAACGAGGTACTTTTTACCACTAACGTTAAAATCGCTTTCCAATTATAAAAACGGCATAGGTATTGCATACAAAAAAGAACTAAGTAAAACTAAATAAATTAAACTAAACCAAATAAGAACAAACAAAGAATTGATATGGAGGATTGATGAAGAACTAGCAATTAGCCATGAGTACATGCTCTTTTCAAGCACAAACCAAATTGTAGAAATAACAGCTTTAACTAGTACCGTGGGACATGCTCTGGAATGGTTGGCTTTGCGCATAAGCCGATAGAACCTTATGAAGGCTTATAAGGTTTTTTGGGAAACGCCCAAAGATCATATCGGACTTAGAATGACTAATTTATAGTAAAAACATACATTGAGGGGATGAAAAATGAGGTACGCAGAAACAGGGTATAATCTAGAAATTGATTTAGCAACTGGAAACATTGAGAAGGTAGAAACTGACCCGAAATTAACCGAACTTCATCTTGGGGGGCTTGGTTACAACGTCAAGCTATTTTGGGATAGGGTTCCCCCTGAAACTAAAGCATTTGATCCTGAAAACCTACTAATATTTAGCAGCGGTCTTCTATGCGGCACACCTGCTTTCAGTTTTAATCGGACTTGTGTTACGACAATTTCTCCTCAGACGGAGTTGCTGGCATATCCAATGATGGGGGGATTTTGGGCTGCAGAATTGAAGTATGCAGGCTATGACAGAGTGATCTTTCGTAACAAGTCTCCGAAACTGGTCTATATATGGATCCACAATGACAAGGTAGAAATACGTGATGCCTCTCATTTGAAGGGTAAAGGTACTGTTGAAATTCGAGACATTATTAAAAAAGAGTTGAATGAGCCGAAAGCCGCGATAGCCGCTATCGGCCTAGCCGGTGAAAATCGAGTCTTTACAGCTTCCATCGAGCAGGGCAGGTCGAGTGCCAGCAGACTCGGGGGAGGCGCCGTTATGGGAGACAAAAACATAAAGGCGATAGTTGTTCGTGGAACAAAGGACATCTATCTTGCCCGAGGGACTGAATTTATAGAGCATGTGAACAAAGTGGGAGAATATATAAAGTTCAGAAATGAAAATCCCCTTAAGGGAGTAATGACCATTTTATCCGGGATTGGGTCGCCGCAGGAGATGAAACACACTGATGAGAAGTGGCACACCGAGAACTTTTCATGGGGAAATGCCCGTACTCGGAGAAGGGACTTCTGGACCGATGAAATTAATAAATCCTGGTCGAGTACACAAAGGGAAGCGATAAAGCGGTTTATTAGTTGCTTTAACTGTCCGCAGCAGTGTGGGGCTTTAATTTCCTATAAGGATGTTCCAAGATTTAAGCAAAAATGCTTCACCAAACTTACGTATTCAATGGCCGCTTATGTGGATAACTTGGAGTTTAACTTTAGAATTGCTCAGCGTGCTACGGAGTATGGAGTCGACGGATTCTCAACCCCTCAAATTTTGGCCTTCGGTGTTGAGCTCTATGAAGCTGGAATTTTGACTGACAAGGACTTCGAGGGATGTCCGCCCGATAAAGAGGGAAGATTTAACTGGTTACTAGATAGAGTAGTCCGGCGGGAAGGAATCGGAGATATTCTGGCCGACGGCACTTATTGGGCGGCCCGAAAGATTGGCAATGGTGCAGAGGCATTTGATCATAATACCATTAAGAAACATGAGCAGCTCCCACTCAAGCTGGGCATGATGGATCCCCTATATTTTCTTATGTATTCTACCAACGAGAAAATAAGCATTACCCAAATTGAAGGTAATTGGCCCCAGGCGCCTTTTCCAACGATAGAGATGAGAGAAGAATTTGTGAAAGATTGGCCCCAGCTTCCAGATGAACATTTTAAGCAATATCTTCTGGATTGGGAACCACGGGGTGAAAACTCGAACCCATATTACCCGACTCCTGATATGTGCAGTGAAATTGTGGATTGGATGGAAGAGATACACAACATTGATGACGCCCTCGGGTTATGCTGCGGTATGGGATCATTTTGCTTGAAGCCTCCGTACCATACACACAATTATCATCTTTTAGTCTCTTCAGCAACCGGGTTGGATATAGATCGAGCCGGCCTAAAGAAAATAGTCAATCGAAGCCGGAATTTACACAGAGCATATAACGTATTAAAAGGCATGAGAAGAGCTGATGAGAAACCGCCTCAAGACCACTGGAAAAGGAGATTCCCTGAGCTCGAAGAAAAACTTCTAGATACGTATTATAAATATAAGGGATGGAACATGGAAGGCATTCCCACTAAAGAAAAATTACTGGAATTAGATTTGGGTTATGTTGCAGAAGATTTAGAGAGGAGAGGAATTTTACAAGATGGCCAAAATTAAGAAAAAGATTAAGTCAATTAGAATTAATGCCGATAAGTGCAATGGCTGCCGGTCATGTGAGATAATATGCTCCAGCTTTCACGCCACACCAAGACATAGCAGCATTAACCCGGCAAGGTCTCGCATTCAGGTGATTCTTGATCCAACGACAGACATATGGCTTCCAGTGTTCGCAGGTGAGTATACTCCCGCCGAATGCATGGGCAGAGGAAAATATGTGATTGACGGAAAGGAATACGACGATTGCACCTTTTGCAGAGCTTCTTGCCCAGCCAGGGATAGATTCAAAGAGCCCGATTCCGGTCTCCCCTTAAAATGCGATATGTGTGAAGATAACGATCCAGGACAACCGCCCTTGTGTGTTCAGTGGTGCTACAACGAGGTCTTGATTTACGAAGAAAGGGAAGAAGAAGTCGAAGAAGAAGCCAAACTGGACGAGATAGATCTAGGATTGGAATCACTGGTAAACAAACATGGTTTAGAGAAGCTAGTGGATGCAGTTGTCCGTATGACCCAGAAGGATTAAATTTTCAGTGAAAGAAGAAATTGTGAAAATTGTATCCCGGTTAAAGAGGCAATTGATTGAAATGAACTCGTTCAGCTAAAGTTAAACATCGTGGCTTCAGATAGGATAGTCTCCAGTGACGCAAGTCTCATGAGGAGACTTGCGCACTACCGTCAAAATTCTGCTATCAACACCGAAATTTGAGACTATTTGTCCTGGAATAGGGTTAGAACTTTCAGTATGCGCAAGCTAATTCGGAGGCAACATTCGATTTAACTGTGATAGAAACTGAAAAGTTCTGGTATTTTTACCACCTACGGAAAGTGCCCATAGTAGTGCCCTAAGAACGTTGCTCTCTATGCGGAAGCGGTCAGTAGAAATTGAATCTTTTCATAGGAAACATGGGCTCCATCGAATAAGAGGATTCGGGTATTAATACAAAGTGAGGAGAAACCCAGCCATGAACACGAATCTGGAAAGAGTAGCTGCAAAAGCTCGAAAGGAAACTAACCTTAAATTTTCTTCGCTGGCGCATCACATATCTAAGGAACTCATATGGGAAAGTCTAGCCTGGATGTCAAAGTATACTGTACCCTATATAGACCAAGAGCTGGTTGAAAGAGTACAGTATGAATTTGACCTTTGGATTGAAGAACTTATAGAGTCAATCCATCTGAAAAGCTATAAGCCGCCGGCAGTCAGAAGAGTCTGGATGTCCAATCAGTGTAAACCGGAAAAGCAGTCAATAGGAGTTAACACAATTGTAGATAGAGCCCTTCAACGCAGTACTGCCGAAGTACTATCCGCAATATATGAGCAAGACTTCCTTAACTGTTCATTTGGAGGAAGGCCAGGTCGTGGAATACATAATGCCCTGGCAACCCTAAACGAAATTAGAGCGGGCGAAAAGGTCTGTTGGGTTCTGGAAGTAGAACTCAAGAACTTTTCCAAAAGTGTGGACGACCAATGGATGTTGGAATTTGTACAGCATAGGGTGAGAGACCCCAGAATTATTTCCATGATAAATCGATGGCTTAAAGTTGGAGTTATGAAAACCGGAGAAATTCAGGCTAGCAAAGTCGGTACTATTCAAGGTGGCTGGATTAACGTCTTGCTCAGTAACATTTATCTACATTATGTACTGGACCTGTGGTTTGAAAAAACAGTGAAGCCAAGATTAAAGGGTGAAGCATCTCTAATTAGGTATATTGATGACTTTATAGTTTGCTTTCAATACTATTCTGATGCCAAGCGTTTTCATGAAACACTGAAGAAAAGGCTGCAGAAATTCGCCTTAACTCTGGAACCGAAAAAAACACGCCTAGTTGAATTTGGTCACTTTGCAACTAAGCCTGCAAAGGAACGAGGCAAAAAGGTTAGAGACGATATATTTTTCTCTGTTTCACCTTCTATTGCAGTTGCAATAAAAAAGGATATGTCAACTGAATTGGTTTCATCCTGTCAACTTTGAATAATAATGAAAGGCAAGGTAATTAAAGTGTGAGGAGACAAATATGACATATTTAAATATGATCTTACACAACCAGACCTCCCAGATGAATGTAAAGAGTGTGAATCTAAAATTGCCTGTCAGGGAGGATGCCCGCAAGATAAATTGTTGTTGACCGGTACCAGATCTGGAAAATCTGTTGTATGTGATATACATAAAGAAATTATTCCAAGATTAAGACATTTGGATACATTAAAAAATGATGTTATGTCAAGAAAGTAGACACACAAATGATGATGTTGGAGTTAGCCGATCATAACTTAAACTGTAAAGGCTAAGGCCCGAAAGATTGAGTATCAAGCTTGTGCTCGGGAAAAGTCTCCCGTCGGTCTTATAAACCAATAATCTAAGGAGACTAATAATGTTAGGATTTCAGGAAGACATGATTCTAAAAAAGGTTTTAGAATATATTCCAACATTGTCAAAAGAGAGAAAACCTATCCTAAATTGTATGAATCGGACTTTAGCGGAAGACATAGTTGCATCAGAAGCTTTACCACCCTTTGATTACTCTACTTGTGATGGATATGCTCTTAATTCACACATGACTATTGGAGCGACCCAAAATAATCCCAAATACTTTTTCGTTTTGGGCGAGGTCTGTGCCGGGGCAATTTTTGATGGCGGTGTGAAATGGAATGGGGCAGTAACTATTATGACTGGTGCCCCCATTCCAGAAGGAACAGATTGCGTAATACCATTGGAATTGGGTGAAATACAAGATAATCTTCTGATAATAATCGATGAAGTTCAAAGTGGTATGAATGTTCGAAAAGCAGGTTCAGATCTTGCCAAAGGTTCAATAGTAATTAAAAGTGGAACAATCATCAGTCCGTTGGAAATAGGTGTATTGGCAAGTTTGGGAAGAAGCAGTGTCGAAATAATAAGGCGACCTATAGTATCAGTTGCTGCAACAGGCGATGAAGTTATACCATTGGGTGGAAGAAAAGATAGAGGAAAAGTTTTTAACAGTAATGCTCTTTGTATTGCCAGTCTAGTATCCAGCTATGGGGGAACTCCTCAATTATTGGATGTTATTCCCGATGACAAGAATAAATTACGGGACAGTATTATTAGGAGCTTTGGATCAGACCTATTAATAACCATAGGGGGTACTTCAAGTGGACTTAAAGACATTGTTTCGGAGCACGGTTTCGAAACAATGTTGTATGGTGATAGTTTTTATGACAATAAATTTCCTTTAAAATTCTTGAAAGATACGAATAACAGGATACTCCCACATTTAGCTTTGCCAGGAAAACCGGTCGGCAGTATTGTTGTTTTTGAATTTTATGGCCGATCAGTTCTTGAAAGAATGTCTGGAAGGGGAAGTAGTGCATTTAAGGTTTGTAGCGCTATTATGCAAAACGAAATCGTAAATGAGGGCAGGGCAAATGTTTATGCAAGAGTGAAATTGCAAAAGAATCATGAAATTTACAAGGCGTGGTCTACAGGTAAACCCGATCATGATTTGATTTGTCCCAATGTTGAAGCCAATGGCTTCGTATTTTTACCGAAAAATATGGAAAAGGTTTGTATTGGTACGCAAGTGAGTGTATTGGTTCCTGGTTGGAGTGACATTTAAGAGGGTCAAACCTTCTGTAATATTCGGCTCGTGATTAACAAACTTAGGCCGCCTGTTGAAGACAGGCGGCCATAACCATTTAAAACCTAAATTCTATATCTTAATAACGCAAAGTAAACATATTGAGGGCTTTCACAACTTGCACTCGTTGTGAAGGGGTGAAGTCGCTATTATTGACCTTTTTGCGTTATCTCGCCTGCATGGCCCGTAACAATTTGCGGACCCACTCTAGCGCCACGACGAAGACTCTCGTTAATTGTAACCGTAAGTAAAGGCCCTGGCATAATCGCTCCAGAAAAACCCATTACTAAACTTGTCATAAAAATTACTGATAATTCCATGGATAACATCGACCTTTCCTTTATTATACCATTAATTTCGACATTGCCTATGTAATTATACTATGTTTAGTTCGGATAGAGTTGAAAGCGGTACATTCGTTAGATTGCCCTTAATCCGTTTAATAAAAATAAAGTCGTCCGGATGGACGACTTTTAGATGTCTGTTAATAAAAAGAAACCTCCGCGTCCGGAGGTATACACAATGTCTTTAGATTTACCTACTAAAATATAGTTCTACTTAAGACTTATACGTTTGAGATTAAATATTTTGGTGTGTAATGAGAAAATATGGTTTTTTGAACACGGCAAAATACAGACCTACACCTATAAAAATAGGAAGAGAAAGAGCAAATCATTCATAATAGTAATCAACTAAAATAGAATGTATTATCTTTAAGTTTTTAGACAACCCCTGATGTTTAACAGAAATTACATTTCACTATCAGAGTTGGATGATAGGCACCATAAGTGAAAGAACTCACTGGGGGAGAACTGATTTTATGAATGCTGGAAAGAGAATTACTGCGCTTTTAGTCTTGAGTATGTTTCTATTAACTATGTCTCTCTATCCCGTAAAGGCACAAAGCATCTCCGGTGATAACGGCAAGAAAACTATGAATCTTGTTATTGTACTGGACCGAACGGGAAGTTTACAGAAATCAGACCCGAATAGGTTGTCTCAGGAAGCGGCTAAGTTAATTGTTGATTTGATGGTTCAAAACGGGAGTAAGATTGGATTAGTGCAATATACCGATAAGGTAACCGACCGACTGGATATAACCGATCTAAACGGGCAAGGAGAAAAAAACAAGCTTAAAGCTTATGTTGATGGGTTAGGTGTGCCGAAGGGACAAAGTACCGATATTTCAAGCGGCCTTAAGGAAGGGGTTTCGATGCTTGCCGGATTACAGATGTTGGAAAATCCTGTCCTGATCCTCTTAACTGACGGAAAGAACGATTTTAACGGGAGTGACAGAACACCGGATATTTCCCAACAGGATATGAATCAGGCTCTGGATACAGCCAAGAACAAGGAAATACTTGTCTACACCATTGGCCTAAATGCAGATGGCTCAGTCGATAATGATAAGTTGTCACGTATTGCCAAGGAGACCGGAGGTAAGTCGTACATTGTTGATAGGGCCGACGATCTTCCGGATATTATCAGCAATGTCTATACAGATGCTCTGGGCTACAAATTATTGTCCCTCGGATCGGACAGAAATACATTGAGTGGGAATTTTGATACCTATAACTTCGACATTACAAATCGCAGCGTGGCAGAAGCCAATATAGTGATTCACAAAAACAGGGATGTACAAGTGAAGCTAATAAAGCCCGATGGCACTGAGGTTTTTTGGGACAACAATAGGTTTATCGCATCACCCTCCCGGAATTACCTGTCCTATAAAATTCTAAATCCTAATCAAGGTCAATGGAGGTTCGTAGTCAAGGGAACTCGGAATGATGAGGTTAAGATCAGCTTGCTTTATAACTATGATTTAGCGATTCACATGGATGAGCTTTCGGCGAGTAGTTCTACCGGTACGGAAATCTTAGTGAAAGCGCACTTTAGGCGACAAGGCAGGGCCATAGGAGATAAGAGCTTGTACAAGGACATGTCAGCAGTGGCCGTTGTCGAGAATATTTCGGCCCATACCTCAGAGAAAGTACCTCTTACGACTGGGGAAAAGGATTATCAAGGGAAAATCAAGTTCGAACAACCAGGAATTTATAGCGTCTATGTGCTAGCGGAAGGAAAGGCCTTAACCAGAAAGAGTGGTCCCCACACGATTCAAATTACAGAGAAAAATGTGCCTGTAATGACGTATTTACTAGGGATCATAGGAGCGATTGCCCTTGTTATTCTCCTGCTGAAAGGGATTCCGAAGTTAATTGAAAATGCCAAGCCGAAGCTTCTTTTTGGCAAAATCAATCTAAGAGTGATAAATACAATAACTGGTATGGAAGAAGTGCGGAAGAGCAAACTTCTTACTTCTTACGGGACTTCAGTTACCATAAGCAAATTGGCGGAGAATCCCGCGGGTACGCTAAAAAATATAGTCATTGCAAGAAATGCTCAAGGAATCTGCCTTAGCTACTATGAAGCGGGCAGCGGGGATTTATCAGTGAGCGTCAATGGAGAAAATGTTGCACCAGGTCAGATTGTACGGCTGACCAATGGATGTTCCCTTCGGGTTGTGGCGGTTGTAGACTCAATAAAAGTAGATGGAAGGTTTATTGAGTTTTAAGTCTAATTGAGTTTTAAGTTTATCAGCAAAACTAGGAAGGTGTATGTGCAATGGATATGCGTTTAGCGGAAAATCTCAGCCAGCTCCGGCTCAATAAAAGCGGTATAACCAGCGACCTCTCTAGGGTTGATGCTATCCCTAATCCAATCCTAGTCATAGGGTTGGGGGGGACAGGTGTAACAGCTCTGAGCAAAGTAAAAAATGCCGTTTACCGCCGGTTTAACTTGCCCAGTGATAGTGGGAGCGGCCACTACAAAGACAAACCTGATAATATTGAGTACCTTGGCTTGGATACAGATGAGCATATAGTTTATGACGATGATAAATACACTGGCCGGTCAATCGAGCTTAACACCTCGACTGAGTTTCTAAGGATTTATACCCCTGCAGTACCTAGGATGTTGGCTAATCGGGCCGGTCTGCCCCACACAATCACGGACTGGTTAAGTCCTAATTTGAGCCCTAACGATTTTGATCAAGGCGCTAATGGAATTCGACAGATGGGTAGATTGGCCTTATTCTTACGTATCACAGATGTTGTTAATATGATTGAGCGAAAGTTAAACAGCGTACTTCAAGGCAAAAAAGGTAATCTTTATGTCTTCATCTTAAGCGGTGTATCCGGGGGCACGGGCGGTGGAACCTTTATTGATATTCCCTATATTATACGATGTGTTGCTCAGCAGATGGGTGCCTTGGATAGGCTAAAGGCTATAGGGTATTTATTTTTGCCCGATGTAAACATGAAGGAAAACAAAGCCGACTTTGTCCAATCCAATGGCTTTGCAGCCCTGAAAGAACTAGATTACTGGATGACGGACCACGGCCAACCCTTTGTCCAAGAGTATACTAAGAATTGCTCTCACAGCTCTGTTGCCACTCCCTACAATTATTGTTACCTGATTTCTTCTATTGACAAGAATAATATTCTTCTAAGTGACCCTAAAAGTAACTGCATGGAAATCGTCAGTGAAAACCTAGTACATTTTATTAGTAAAGGTAAGGTTCAGAACACGACGTTTACTCTGCCCGCTTTTTTGTCTAACTTGGACCAAATTAAACTTAATATTTTTTCTGGTATGAAACCTCCTTTTCAAGCTAATTACGAATATTTCATCCTTGGGGCTAGCTCATATCAAATTCCAATTGAACAAATGATGAACTACGCCGCGTACATTTTAATGGAACGGATCAAAATCATTGACGAAAATTATCCAGGCACCAGGGACATAGGTGCTTTTATCGAAAAGATAGAGTTGGGCCACGAGGATTTGATCAATCGATATTTTGCCGATGATCTGAGCCTTTTGGCCGGATGGCAGCAAAATCCTTACTACAGCGCTGAAAACGCAGGAAAAATTGAACTGGATGGACAGCTAACAAAAGAAATGCGGGCTTGCCTAGACCACATTCAAGACAGCAAAAATAGATATAATGCCAAAGAAGCTACCAAGGATTTGAAGGAGAGAATTAGGAAAGAACTAGATCAGTTATTCGTCAATCCAGAAAAGGGACCGGTTTTTGTTAACAGGCTACTTTTCTCACCTGTCGGAGATTGTGTGCTGCGTCGAGTTGATCAGTTAATGCAAGATGCTGAGCAGGAACAGAAAAACAAGGAGAGCGAAAGGCAGATAAGGAGAGAAAGTGCAGCCGGTCTTTTCCCAAAAACTCTTTCTTCACTATTAAACTTCAGTCGTAAAAAAAACTGGGAAAAGTATGTTCAGACCAAGATCGATGAGTATAAAGCTGCATTAAGGGCCAAAGTCATCAATGTCCTTGTACTGCCAATGTATGAGGAACTTGTTAATGATCTTCGTGGGCTTAACGCAGGAATATATCAAGTCTGGGTAGATATTCTCAACCAACTCAATATAGTATTAAAGGCCAATGCAGAGATAGTTTCCAGCTTGAAAACTACCAAAAACGCCAATGTTGAGGTTTCTACCTGGAATGTTCTTGACCCAGAGGATTGGATCAAAGAAATAGGTAAAGTGTTAAATGAGAAAAGCCGGGAACATATTCTCAATATCGCTCGTGATTTTTTAACAGATCTGCAAAAAAATACTGTATTTTGGATCGACAATCAGGGCAAAGAGGTTGTTAGAATTCTGTCAAATTTTGTCTCAAATAAGTTCAGTGAAGTAGCCTTAAAAAGCTTGGAAACCTATTTGCAAGAGAAATATGGCAATATGACATTCGAGGATATCGTGTCCCTGGAAATTGGACCTAAATTACATAGTAGCTCAGCTCCGATTTTCCATATGGATAACACGGTAACCGCGAGTTTGAACGACTTCCCCATCCACTTTACAGTTTCGATACCGGAGAATTGCGAAAAACTGCACAGTGCCTTTTTAGAATATGTGGAAAAGGCTGAGGTTAAAGGTACACCTGAACAAGTAGCTAGTAGCGAAGTAAAACACAGCATTTACTGGGTAAATACATCGATTGGTGTTCCCCTCTTTGCCTATAGCAGACTTCGGAGTTTAGAGACAATGTATGAATACCGGGTTCCTAATGACCCTGGTATTCACCTGCGCGACGAATGGCGTGCTTTTCCTTCGCCCTTTCCTGACAAGGCAGATCCATCTTATCGAATGGACAGGAATCGTGACAAAAGGGAATTGTTCAGACGAGCATTAGAGCTTGGAATCATAGTAGAAGACAGTAAAGTTAAACCGAAGTTTACTATTAAGCAACTTCCGCTGATAACAATTCAGAATCGTTCACGTATTTTTGATATGCCCGTAAGACTAATTCCAATTTTCCAAAGTATAGATCTTGAATCAGCGGAGGACAACTTTTTGCGGGTACCCAGTTACTCAGAGATTGTAAGACGGCAAATCGATGAAATTGAGCAGGTAGACCTAGAACTTGAGAGACTGGAAAAAGTTAATCGGGAAGAAAAATTGAAGCGGGAGAGGCTAAATGATTTAATCTTGGCCCTGGTAAGCGGAACCCTATATTGGGCAGGCCCTAAGCTGCTTTATCGCAATGAACCAGATGAGGAAGTATGGTCTCCATTAGTGGATAAGCTGGAACATGAAGATTTCTATTTGATTGCCTTTGATACATACCGCGAAAAGAATGAACGCCAAATCCATAAATTTGTGGGTGCTGACAGGGCGAAACGGAATCAGATGGATGCAGGCATGATTAAGCAGCGTTTGGTCGAAATAAGAGAAGAGTTTGCAGGGATCAAGTCCTACTTTGAAAATAAGAAACTTGATGGTAAAGCGGTCGATGAAAAGTACCTGGCATTTTTGACGGATGCTCTAGACAGGGTTAGCTTTTTGACGAGTGTTTACTGAGTGGAGGGTAGGATATGCTCAATAACTTGGATGTAAAGACTATACTTACCGAGCAAATCCACAGGTTTATTGACCAGGAGCATCTCGAGCTGGAGTATAGATGGGAGCCAGGGAGAGCTCCCAACCTCAACTCTTGTGTGTTGTTGGTGGGTATTGGCAACCAGGGGGCGAAAACAGTCTCCCGAATAATGCGGCAACTCTATATGATCGGGATTATCTCTGACTATTACACCGGTCTAGCCTTGGTCGACGCTAATTTTCCGGGAAGGGATGATCAGATTGAGTATATCGTTATGGAAGATTTCAATATACCAAGGAATAAGGTCCAAGAGAAACTTCTTGAGAAAAAAGATTACATAGTCGGAACCTTAGAAGCTCTAAACATAAGGGTTACGAAAGTCATGGAAAGAACCAATGCAAATATTAAGATCTATGTAGTTAGTGATTTGTCAGAAGATCTATTTGCGAGTTGCTCGATACTTCTGTGTTTGTTGGAAGATACACTTAACAGTTTTTTTGTTGCTAATACCGGCATCGAATTTACTGGCCTGTTTTTTCAAAGCGCCATGCTGAAAACTAAACAAGAACAGGCCAAGGTCTTTGCCGCTTGGCAAGAAATCAAGCATATGTCGTCCCCCGAATTTAAATTAGACATCAGCATGGGGGACTTTCCTGGTCAGAGAGCAAACAGGTTTTTTCGTAAAAAACCGGTATTTGCAATATCTTACTTGTACTCTGATTTTAACGAAAATTTCTGTCCCATCCTGAAGACAGTTGATGGGGACTTTAGTGTGGCGGAGATGTTAGCCATGCTAGTTTATTTGAAGAGTAGTTCACAATTTAATGAAGCAAGAATTTTTAATTCCCTGCAGATGCCTTCACCAACTGTGGACAATGGCCTACCACGTTATGCTGCAATAGGTTATAGCAAAAAATCGATCAAGATCTACCCGATTTTTTGCTATACTTGCTGGTACCTTTTGAATAAAATCCACAATGTTAACAAAAGCAAAGCTGGCTACATCAGTCAAGACTGGGAATCTGTGTTGGAAGAATTGGAAATCAACAATTCTGGGATTGAGATATTAGGGTCGGATGTCTATTCTTCTGTTAATGAGACCCTTAAAGAAATCGAAGAACTTCACCTTCATTTAGAGAAAAAAGTCGTCAATGAACTATTAGTGGAAACGTTGGATACTGCTGAAAAATTACTAATGGGTAATAATATCGAAATAATTTTTGAAGAAAGAATTATTAAGGCGGCCAAACAAATTACAGAAGAATATCTTCCAAAGCAGTTAGAGAGTTTTACGAAAATCCTTAATAGCTATTTGAAAAACGAACGGCGTGGTTTGTTTTTTGTTAAGCGCCTGTTAAAATCTGATGAAGGAAATAACAAGCAGAGCCTTATTAAGTACCTTGAGTTAAAAATCAATGAGTTAATGACACAGAGCGACGCTTTTCGCCTGAGAGCAGACCGTGCTTCCCAATTGGCTTTATCCAGACTAGAAATAGAGCCGGACCAAAAAGGATGGCTAGGATTAGGGAACAAGAAAAATAACTTTTTAAAGCGTTTAGTGGAAGTAAAATATGAGCTATTGCAAAAGGCAGTTGTTTACGACCAACTAAGGGAAATCTTAAAGGCTTACCTTGTTTACACCCGTGATCTATATGCAATCATTATTAAACAGGAAGATAACATCATAAGCCTCGAAAAAGCTTTGAATGAAATTTGTAATGACGAGCGAAAGAAACTTGTTGCTGCGGGCGAAGACGGCCTAATCGACTTAATTAAAGATCGGTTTAATGAAAATAAAAAAGAAGAAATCAATGAAGTATTTGCATCGATATTCCGGGATAACGATCTGTCTGTATTCCGGAAAAACGTCAATTTTTCAGAAGCGGTCGTTAAGGCTTTATTTGATAATACCAGGCATTTGCTACGACAAAGCAACATTCAAACACTTTCCCTGGAACAGCTGTTAGAAAGTCTGACACAAACCCAGCCGGCTAAAGGTAAACAGATGGTTGAAGATCTTTACTCAAAATGCTATCTTGCCTTGAGTTTGAGTAAAGGGGTAATGTCCAGGCAGCCTGAAACACATTACTACTTTTTTAACAATGAGGGAAATTCTAGCTTGCGCAGTTACATTAAGGGGCTTTTCCAGGGAAAGCTTAACGATGTATTATTTGTAGACTATAAGTCAATCAAAAGCATACGTATGGTCAAAGCATGTTTCGGTTTTGACATAAAAGACATCTACTTTTATAAAAACTATGAGGATGCCTATGAAATGTTTAGGCCTGACCTATTAGAAGATCACTAATAAAGGTCGTTTGTTCTCATTATCCGTTTGCAGTCTATCACTATGCATGTAAAGTTGTATTGACATGTTTTTAGCTTTATAATTAAGACAAAATTGATATATGAAGGTGTGAAATATGCCAACGATAAGAGATTATCTAACCTCCATGAAGGAAACATTTGACCTTAAAAAAAAGACAATAGAGCAGATACGCGAAGATTGGGTTGCAATGACTGCACAAGCAAACCTCCCTGAAGGGACCATGATTGATAAAACTATTGTGGATAGTTTATCGGCTGAATGGGTGAAGGCAATTAATGTTCCTGCGGGAAAAGAACAGACGATTCTCTATTTTCATGGAGGAGGCTTTTATTCAGGGTCTGCTGTGACTCATCGTGGTTTAGCAGCTAGGATTTCTGCAGCTAGTGGCGTTCGAGTTCTGGTTGTTGAATACAGACTTGCACCAGAGAATAAATTTCCTGCTGCAAATGATGATTGTCTTTTAGCCTATAGATGGCTAATCCGAAATGGTATATCTTCCAAAAATATTATACTTGGCGGTGATTCAGCCGGTGGTGGTCTCGTAATCATGACACTTCTTTCATTGCGTGATGCATGCGATCCATTGCCTAAAGCAGCTTTTATGTTATCTCCAATCGGCGATTTGATTAATTTCGATGGCGAATCTTATGAAAGTCGAGCAGAGGTAGATCCAATGCTTAGTCGGAATTTATGTCAACTATCTGCAAATTATTATTTTGATTCTTCCGCCATAAAACCTCCCATTTTATCTCCGATAAATGAAAACCTTTCTGGACTACCCAGTTTATTAATTCAAGTTGGTGACCACGAGGTTTTATTGAGTGATTCGATACGACTAGCGGAACGTGCAAAAGAGGCAAATGTTGATGTAAAACTAGAAATCTGGGATGAAATGTGGCATTTATTTCACAGCTTTGGAGCAATTGTACCTGAAGCAAGACAGGCAATAGATAATATTGGAAAGTTCATAAAGCAACATATAGGATAAGTGCATCCATCTACTGTAATTTCAAAGTCCAAAAAGGAACTTAACGAACCAGTTTGGTAGCTGAGCTCGATGCGAAAAGGGATGGTCTATGTACCTGTACCAAAAGGCCTTATTGCAGAAGAGGGCTTGTAGATATAACTTACAATTATTTTATACATTATGACATAGTTTTCGCTTTACCTTTAACCAGTTTTAGGTTATAATAATCTCACATAAATTAATTATTGAAAATTCAGAATAAATTAATAATGGAGAAGGAGAGAAACATGACAGCACAGGAAAAGGAAAAGTGTATCATTGAAACTATTCTGGTCGATATTGGGTTGGAACCTTTATACGCCGGGGCCAATGATCTTGAACCGAATAGCAAACCAGAAAGAGCCGTTAGAACATCGCGATAGAAGCGAATACCCTAGTATTTGGGTATTCGCTTCTCTGATTTTGGAATATGATAAATGTCAAATGAATCTGTACAGAACAGAAGGTATAATAAATTGTCAGAAGTAGACACTAAAAGGGGTTGCCTCGTTAATCTAGAAAGAGATTTAAAAGTCATAAAAAGCTTATGATTTTTGTTTTTAGTAAAAGGAAAGTCAGGATACAAATGACAAAAGAAGAAAAGGAGATATGATGACAACGGAAAAAGCAGTAATACAATCAGGATGGAGCTTAGACAATAGCTATGCCCGTCTGCCTAAATTATTTTTTACCAGCCTCAATCCAACTACTGTACGCTCACCAAAGTTGATCATTCTCAATTATCCGTTGGCATCATCCCTAGGGTTGAACGCACAGGCTCTGCAAAGCAATGATGGCGTAGCGGTGCTTGCCGGCAACCGTATTCCTGAAGGTGCTTTGCCTCTTGCTCAAGCTTACGCGGGACATCAATTTGGGCATTTTACAATGTTAGGGGACGGCCGAGCCCTGCTGCTTGGCGAGCAGATCACTCCCTTAGGTGAGCGGGTCGATATACAGCTCAAGGGTTCAGGTCCAACACCATACTCACGCCGTGGCGATGGTCGAGCGACACTTGGACCGATGCTACGTGAATACATCATCAGCGAAGCAATGCATGCGCTTGGCATAGCTACCACCCGCAGCTTAGCGGTGGTGACAACAGGTGAGTCAGTAATTCGAGAAACTAAGTTGCCTGGTGCAATTCTAACCCGCGTGGCTAGTAGTCATCTGCGTGTCGGCACCTTTCAATACGTTTCAGAATGGGGCACTGCCACGGATCTCAGGGTCCTATCTGATTATACATTGCAACGACATTTTCCATTCATTGACGATGCCCCGAACCGATATCTTTTGTTACTTCAGGAAGTGATCAAACGTCAGGCTATGCTAATTGCCAAATGGCAACTGGTTGGCTTTATTCACGGAGTGATGAACACCGACAACATGGCCCTTAGTGGAGAAACCATTGATTATGGTCCTTGCGCCTTCATGGATGCCTATGACCCGGCAACTGTATTCAGTTCCATTGACGTTCAAGGCCGCTACGCCTATGGCAATCAGCCGTATATTGCGGGATGGAATCTCGCACGATTTGCTGAAACTCTATTGTCGCTGTTACATGTCAATCGGGAGGAGGCTGTCAAACTGGCGCAGGATTCGATTTCAGATTTTATTGAGTTGTATCACCGTAATTGGCTGGCAGGAATGAGATCAAAACTGGGAATATTTAACGAGGAGATAGAGGACGAGTCCCTTATTGAAGGCCTGCTTAGTGTAATGCAGAAGTACCGTGCAGACTATACCAATACCTTCCGTGCACTAACTTTTGATAAGCCGGAGGATACGGTCCTGTTTGATACCACAGAATTTACTCAGTGGCATGAGCAGTGGCAGGCGAGACTGGGCAGGCAGCAAGAACCAAAAGCTTCTTCGCATCAGTTGATGCGGAACAGTAATCCTGCGCTAATCCCTCGCAACCACCGGGTAGAAGCCGCACTTGAGGCCGCAGTAGTACAAGGAGATTACAGCGTAATGGAGCGGCTTCTTGAAGTTATTTCTAACCCTTACGCACACTCCCCAGAACAGGCTGATTACTCGACATTGTCAGGGCTATCACCCCTTCCATACCGAACCTTCTGCGGTACCTGATTATAGGTAGGGAACATACGCCAAAATACCTTTATCCAAGAACATTTAACAAACTCAAAAAATAAAGCGAGTGGATAGCTTCTGGATCGAAGATAACCACTCGAGCATCTAATTTCCAGATCGTTATATTGAACGGCTTGGAAATTTTATTTTTTGGTAGGCTATTTCGAATTTATAGGTTAATTGAAAATTATGCCAGAGAAATTATTGACATATGTTCAATACGTAGTATAATTGAAAACATATAGGGCATATGTCAATAACCTTGAGGAGGTAATACAGATGCCTGGAAGAAATGGAACAGGCGCTCCTTTTATTTTGTCGCAAATTCTGAATACGGATTATGCCAACTAGAAAATGAAGAGAAGTTTTTGCTTGCCGGAAAGAAACCGATTCGAACCGCTTAACGCTTAGATTAATTAAGTCAATTTTGTACTTTAATGCCGATGAGTATGAAACGATATAACTCTTACTTAGAAGGGCTACGCAGAAGAGTTGTCGACCAAATGATTTGAGAAAAAACTCACAGAGTTTCTGGGGATTACAAAATCTGTGATTGCTTGGTTCAAAGAGAAATAATTTTTGAGGAGGAGACATTATGATCGCTATAGTTAACCAAGATGAGTGCATCGGGTGTGAATCTTGCCCTGAATTCTGTCCTGAGGTTTTTAAGATGGGGGCCGACGGGTTAGCAGTAGCTTACACGAATCCAGTTCCTAGTGAGTTTGAGGAAGCCGCCAAAGAGGCTGCCGAGGGCTGCCCAGCCCACTGTATTACTATTGAATAGTTAAGTGATGATAAGGTTTCTAAAGGCTGAATTTGAACCATTGACTAAAGTCAATCGGAGGTGAACGTAAGATGATAGAACCAATAAGAGTTAAAAGTTTAGATCCAACCTTACGTGATGAAATTGCAGGATTATTGAATGGCTACGATTTTTCAAATTGCCTGTCTTGTGGTATGTGTACGGCTGGCTGTATTTATAGTGATCTACATAAGGATCAAGACCCTCGTAAGTTTGTACGTAAAGTAGTTCTGGGTATGAGAGAAGAAGCAGAAAACGATCCCTTTATCTGGAATTGCACAATGTGTAATCGATGTACCGTAGAATGCCCAATGGGAGTGAATATAAACGCACTCACGAGAGCCTTTCGAGGAAAGGTTGCAAAGGCGCCGGGTTATCTGCAAGTTATTGCTGATGATCATATACGGACAGGTAACCAGATGGGTGTTGAACAAATTGATTATGATGAGACATTAGAATGGATTGAAGAAATGATGCAGGAAGAGCTGAAAGATCCAACTTATAAGATTCCTTTAGATGTTCCTAATGCAGATTTCTTCTTTGGATTCAATGCTCGGGAGATTAAACATTATCCAGCTGATCTGCAAAGTATTTTAAATGTTTTTCACGCGGCCAAAGCAAACTTTACGATCAGCTCTAAGCGCTGGGATGCTACTAATATTTGCTTGTTCACGGGTAAAAACGATGAATTTGATCAAATTTCACGCCCGATGTTTGAAGAAGCTGAGAGGCTAAACGCTAAGGAAATTATTGTAACAGAATGTGGACATGCCTTCCGATCGACCAGAGTGTTTGCGCGTGATTACTGGAAAGGAAAACAGTTCCCTGTTCGCCATATAGTCGAGTTGTATGCCGATTGGATTAAAGACGGCACATTAAAACTAGATAAGACCAGAAATACAATCCCAGTAACCCTACATGATCCTTGTAATACAGTTCGTAAAGAGGGAATTGTTGATCCTCAGCGCTATGTGTTGAGTAATACTGTTATGGATTTTCGTGAAATGTATCCCAACAGGGAGTATAACCTATGTTGTGGAGCTGGCGGAGGTGCGGGTGCCGTTGCTGAAAGCAAAGCAATGCGTATGGTTAAAGCCAAACCTAAAGTTGATCAATTGGTGGCTACAGGTGCAACAATTGGGTGCATCCCTTGCCATAACTGTATGGACCAGTTTGTTGACATGAATAAGCATTACAAACTAGGTATGAAAATGATGCATCTCACTGCATTAGTAGAAGTTGCATTGGGTTTAGTAGATGAGAAGAAGCAATTTTTCCATTGAAATATTGCCATTTTTCCAGTAGTACTTAGAATCAGCATCGTACGGGTACCCAATTATATGCAGAGGACAATTAATTCTGCCTGTGCTTTTTAGTTTAAAACAAACGTTAAGTCAATAATGTTGATAGTTGCTCTAAAAATTCTCCATAAAATAGAGAGTGGTCAAGGATTATCATCCTCGACCACTCTCTATTTACTTTCCTATTTTCCTGCTAACATTTTGTTAAGGTCAGTCTTGACATCCCCGGTCAGTTGAAGATTGAAGTTTGGATGGTTTATTTTTTATAAGGTTACTGTGAGTTGCATCACACAATATTTATCTTGAAAATTATATGATTAATGAAAAATGATTTACCTTTTGAGGCAAAGGAGAACTTATGTTGAAGCTTAATTACATTTACATTTGGCACAGGTACATTCAATTCTTATTTACCATTGTTGTAGTATTGATCGGGATTCAATTTATCCGTTTTGTTTACAGTATAACTGATCCAAACGCTACGCAGTTGGCAACAAGACCGGCGGGAGTGGAGGCATTTCTTCCGATCAGTGCTATGGTCGCTTTAAAATCGTGGCTTGCCAATGGAATTTTTGACGAGATCCATCCAGCAGGGCTTGTGATACTTTTGGCTGCAATGAGTATATCCCTTTTGTGGAAGAGGGCATTTTGTTCATGGATTTGTCCTTTTGGTACATTATCTGAGGCCTTAGCTTTATTGGGGAAAAAGATGTTTAAGAGGAATTTTAGGCTCCCGCACTGGCTCGATTATGCATTACGCTCTCTAAAGTATTTAATTCTCGCTTTCTTTGTCTTTTTCATTTTAGTGCTCATGGATGGGGCTGCGGCCTACATGTTTTTACAGACTCCCTATAACATGGTTGCGGATATTAAGATGTTAGATTTTTTCAAGAATATGACTTGGGTAGGATTCAGCGTTATCTTCGGGCTGATGCTCCTTTCCATCCTTATTGAGAATTTCTGGTGCCGATATCTCTGCCCTTATGGAGCGCTGTTAGGTTTATTAGGTATAATTAGTCCTTGGAAGATACGAAGAGAGCCCCTCTCATGTATATCCTGTGAACGATGTTCAATCGCTTGCCCGAATCAAATCGAAGTCGATAAAACGTTAAGTGTTTGGTCACCGGAGTGTACTGGGTGTTTAAATTGTGTTGAGCAATGTCCTGTGAGCAACACTTTAAGATTTGATCTTCCCAAGACTTCGTACCCTTTGTCTTCAGGAATGTTGGCTCTGGGAGTGGTTGCTTTATGGTTCGCCTTGGTCAGTGTTGCCAATCTGACAGGACATTGGGAAACGAGTATCTCAACGGAAATGTATAAGATGTTAACCCCATGGATGGACCAGTATAGACACTTTTAAGCTTAAAAAGCCTTTCAGAAAATTATACGCCCGAGCATATGAAATACTTTGAAAGTGCTATAGAAACGCAGTTTTTCTAGTAAATACGTTGTAAGAGTTGAGAATCCAACCATAACTGCTAAGAGGAAAAATTATGACAGCTCTAGGGAAGAAATAGGAAAGGCGAATTTATATAAGAGTAAGTTGAACAAACTGAGGTGACATATGAAGATCGGAATTCTCGTAAGAGAAGACACTATGATGAAGTGTACAGGTAAGGGCTGCTTAAACGCTCTTTTACAGAGAAAAGATGCTTTTGCTAGATATAACGAAGGAGTAGATTTATTGACTTTCACCCACACTGGTGGTGATTTAAATCGCAAGATTGAAAAAATGCTTGAAGCTGGCATAGAGAGTATACATCTATCCTCTTGCTTAAGAGCAAAGTCCTCAGAATATGAAACTTTGATTAAAAAACTTTCTGATTATTTCACAATTGTCGGATACACACACGGTTCAGAAGTAGGGGCAAGTATTCCAAAATCCTGAATATTAATTTCTCGTTAAATACATTCTTTACGTTACTCATAGAGGATGAGATCAAAAAAACTGCTCTTTCTTAGTATTTTTCAGGGACTAATGACAATGTTTCTTCTGTTATCTGGGAGGAAATGAAGAAAAGATGACGAATATTGTATACATAACAGAGAATCTATAGGTATCACACGAATTATGAATCATCAGGTTTTCCTGGATTTACCCATAGACCTGTTTTGGATAGTTTTTTGTGAAGAGTTCTGCCTAACGATCGATAAAAGGGAGATAGATAATTGAACAAGGAAGATATTGCCAGTATCCGTAATGAACTAAAAACAAATAATTCTAAATTAAAAATCCAAGAAATTTGTAGTTATTTTATCAAACAAGAAACTAAGGACATCCTCTGTTCTGAAGAAATATACTTTGATATGATGGACGAGCTAAAAAAAGAATTGTATTTAAAAAACTTTAAAAAGGTACTGACTGGTAAGATTGATTCTAAAATTTTTGAGTTGGAGTTCAAAAATAATAAACTGGGCGAAAATAAAACTCAAAAAGAAATGATTCATATTTTGGCCACAAAAAATTTTAAAGAAGCGACACAAACTATCGTAAATAAGATTCTGGAAGAAACTTGTGAGATATATGAGCTAGATTTTATGATTAGCTTTGTTCGAGGAGAAATTTATAAATCTGCTAAAAATAAAGATAACGGTCAAGTAGATAATGACATAGCCTATTCTTTGGAATTTTTTATATGCAGTGTTTGTCCAATTATCATTCCGAAAAACTCTCTGAATTTTGATTTCATTGAAAGAGAGTTTAGCATAAGTGCACCTGTGAAAGTTATCATTAATACGGCGGCTCCTTTTGAGGGTTTTATGTTTCCTTCGTTTAGTGAAAATGCAGCAGAGACTGACAAGGTTGTTTATTATACCCAAAAAGAAAACAAGCCTAATCCGATGTTTGTAGAAAACATTCTCGATTGTGAATTTAAATCGACAGCCAAGGCTGACAAAGAGCGTTTTTTTGATGTTGTTCGTGACGTTGTTGGAGGAGAAATTGAGCCTGAAGTTGTTTCGAATATTTATGAAGAACTTGGGCGTCGGCTTGACGTGGAGGCAGAAAGTGGAGAAGTTTCTTTGATAGGTATGAAAGATATGGAGAGAATTTTAGAAAATAGCGGAATTAACACCGCAGAAAAGCTAAGATCTTCGTTTCTGGGAATTATGGGAGGGGAAAACTACGAGTTTAAAGCCTCAAGTGTTACCCCCAATTATGCAACGAAGTCAATTAAAATTGACAATAACACAGCATCAATTTCAATTGGCCCACAAGATTTAAAAAATGTTAAGCAAGTAACCAAGGATGGTATACGATACTTGATGATTAGAATTGATGACACAGCTACGCTTGAAGGCTTTGATTTGGTAACTGAGGAATTATAACGGTGTAACAGAATTTATGACTCACTAAAATGACCCCTCCCACTTTTCAATTTGTCAAAATTATAATCTACTCTGTGGAAAATAGAAAGAAGCATAGTGACAAATGCCTAAACTTGTTTCGGGAGGAATTAAATATTTGGATATAAAGATAAGAGAAGCAGTCATAAACGATTATGAAAGTTTATGCGAAATTTATATGGAACTAGATGAACTACACAGGTTAAATCATCCTGAACTTTTCATTAAACCTGAAGATTACGCAAGGGCGAAAGAATACATATTGGAAATCATCAATGATAGTAATAAGGCACTATTTGTTGCTGATATTGATGCAAAAGTTGTTGCTTTTGCAGAATGTTACATTCAAAAGTCGTCAAATTTCCCTGTTATCAAGAAAAGAGAATGGATACAATTAGATGGTATTGCAGTTAAGAGAGAGTATCAAAATCATAATATAGCTTCTTTACTTTTAAGGAGAGTAGTTGAATGGGCTAAAAGTAAGGAAGTAAAAAGAATCGAATTGAAAGTTTATTTATTTAATAACTATGCTAATGAATTTTATTCAAGGAAGGGTTTTAAAGACTTAAGTAAGACAATGTTTTTAAACTTATAGCATCTGTTCACTTAGTCATTTCAGCAGGATACCTCTGTATTAAATAACAGCTTCCCATTATCAATAGAGTTGGGATAGTAAGTAAGGTTTTTGAAGACATGTACAGTTTTACGAGGTCCACCGGTACATTTGTTTGTTTATTCAATCTGTCGTCTTTGAAATCCTGCCATATTTTGCAGAACAACAATCTATTTGAATCTAATCAGGTCCGCAGCTCGCTTTAGTTGCTCGTCTAGTACTTTAGCATAAATTCTCGTTGTCCGGGGATCAGAATGCCCGAGAGCATCCTGGACAATTGCCAAGTTATCTGTTTCACGAAGAAGTATGGTAGCAAAAGTGGAACGCATCTTATGAACACTAAAACCTTCAGTGTTATGTCCAAGGGTTTTAAGGATGGTCATGTATTTGGCAATAAGATTTTGGACAGCTCTCTTGCTTATTCGCTTTCCCTGAATAGATAGAAAAAGAGCATCAACGTCTTTGTGGATATAACGCGGGCGTTCATTTAATAAATAATTCTGTAGAGCTTTGGCCACATCATCGTTAAAATAAATAATGGTTTCTTTATTCCCTTTACGCACAATCTCAAAATAGCCCTTATTAATGTTTGCTTTGCTGATATCTATGTTACAAAGCTCAGATAACCGTAGTCCTGTACCAATCAACGTAAGGACTATAGCATAATCACGTTTCTCCGTATACACGTGGTATTTGAGTTGGCCTTCTGATAATCCTATACCAGTTTCTAAAGCGTCTGTTAAGTCAGCAATCTCATTGGGTTCCAATGCTTTTGGAAGTTTTTGATTAACACTGATAGGGTCTAATTTAATGGTAACGTCTTTATGTATCATATCTTCACGGAGCAAATAACGGTATAACGACCTAATTACAGCTTGTTTTCGGGCCAGAGCACGGGGGCCATTAGTGCGTTCTGTATTAGCCCAGCTTAAATATGACTCAATGTGGAGATGCCCGATAGTTTCCATAAGTGACAACTCGATATCTGATGGGGAAGAGGGAAAGCTAGGGATGGAACCACATAAATAGTTAAAAAACAAACATAGTTCATAAGTATAGGCAACTTGAGTGGATTTTGATTTATTGGTAACAGCAAGATGGTTAATAAAATTCTTTGCGAAGGGGGGGAGGGGGTATCGATTAAATCTAGTATCCATAATTAAGCCTCCGTCAGTTCGTAATCTTTGTCTTAGTTACATATTCCTAATCTAAGTAGTGCATAGATTAGGCCAAAATAGTTTCTAAACCATTTTACCAGTATAAAAGAGCATAGTGCAACTCTTCACTAAAATAGATATTTAGCGCATAGTTTGGGAAACGAAGAGGTCATAGTCCTGGCTCAGGACGAACGCTGGCGGCGTGCCTAACACATGCAAGTCGAACGGCCTTTCGAGGTCAGAAGTCCGAGGTCCGAAAGGACGGAAGGCAAACGACGGAGGGCTTCGGGATTGCCATAAAGCTAGGTAAGTGGCTCAAATTCTAACGACAATACTAGATAATACACTCTGTGCAGTTTTGAGAGAACAGCGAAAAGGATAAGTCCTTTATCTCTTGTTTTCTTCAGAAAACATACAAATTCGGACTTCGGATTTCGGACATCGGACTTCGATTCCGTATCTGGTGATTATGCCGGAGGGGTTCCACCCGTTCGATCCACACTGCTGGAGAGTGGGTTATGTGTCGCAGTGTGGCGAAAAGCTCATCCGCTTTTCGTATACCGAACACGGAAGTTAAGAATCCACACTGCAGGGGAATGCGTCATGAGTCGCAGTGTGGCGAAAGGCTCAACCTTCGCCACGAAGTGTTCCTATGGGGTGGGTGGCTCGGCGATACTCTCCACAGGAGACTATCGTGCCTTTCGTTCCAGGGCCAAGGATACTTGGAGCATAGCTCCTGGGAAAGTAGAATCCACACGGCAGGAGTGTTCGTTATGGGTCGCCGTGTGGCGAAAGCCTCGTCCGACTTTCGTATCGCCAGGTAAGAAAAGGAACTACCCTAAGGGGTAGCTCCTTTTGTGTCTCTAAACCTTCTTAGAGAAGGTACCTTATGGGTAGGTGGCCGAGTGGTTAAAGGCGACAGACTGTAAATCTGTTCCGAAAGGTACGGTGGTTCGAATCCATCCCTACCCACCACATCGCGGGGTGGAGCAGCGGTAGCTCGTCGGGCTCATAACCCAAGGTCGTCGGTTCAAATCCGGCCCCCGCAACCAAGGTATTGGGTACTTGAGCAAATGCTCACCTCCCACCCCAGCCAAATTTGGGCCATTAGCTCAGTCGGCTAGAGCACCTGACTTTTAATCAGGGTGTCCCACGTTCGAGTCGCGGATGGCCCACCAATATTTTGCGGGTGTAGCTCAATGGTAGAGCGCTAGCCTTCCAAGCTAGTTACGTGAGTTCGATTCTCATCACCCGCTCCATAAACAACTTCTGGCGGCATAGCCAAGTGGTAAGGCAGAGGTCTGCAAAACCTCTATTCCTCAGTTCAAATCTGAGTGCCGCCTCCAACTAATTTAGCCGATGTGGCGTAACTGGCAGACGCACGGGACTTAAAATCCCGCGGAGTAACATCCGTACCGGTTCAATTCCGGTCATCGGCACCATATCTGACAACATAGAAAACTTTGAAGTTCTTGATTAACGGATTTCAAGGTCTTTTTTATTTTTACACGAGGATTGGACGACTTATAAAATTAGCATAAGTATATGTGAAAGGAAAAAACGAAATCAATTGACAAGATGAGCAACCAAATTTCCTATTATCAGGATGACTGTGAATGTCAACGAATTGGGCCACTAGAGAGATGAACTCCCTAGCGGCTCACATAATGGAACCTGCGTTCAAAATAATTTTCTAATTATAATAAGCTCTCTATCACTGATGGGGAGCTTATTGCTATTTGGAAATGAATCTCCTTTACCAAGAACTCCTGTTTTAGTAAAATGGGAATATATGTTCGAATGAGGTGAAGACAGTGGGTAATCGTATTATCTTTCATATAGATGTAAATTCTGCATATCTCTCCTGGGAGGCTGTTCACAGGATTCAGCATGGAGATCTACTTGATCTAAGGACTGTCCCTTCGGTTGTAGGAGGTAATCCTGAAACACGCCATGGTATTATTTTGACCAAATCGATTCCTGCAAAAAAATATAACATACAGACGGGTGAAACTATCTACACTGCCAAAGCGAAGTGTCCGGAGTTGATCATTGTGCCACCTAATTATGGTCTATATATGCAATGTAGTCGTGCTTTTGGTAATATTTTGCGTGAATATTTGCCTTTAGTTGAGCAGTATTCTATAGATGAGTATTTTGTTGATTTTACAAATATGGGAAGGATCTATGCTAACCCTGTTGAAGCAGCTTACAAAATTAAAGAGCGTATCAAAGAGGAGCTTGGGTTTACCGTAAATATCGGGATTTCTACCAATAAAATCTTAGCCAAGATGGCTAGTGAGCTTAAAAAGCCAGATAAAGTACATACCATTTTCCCACATGAGATTGCTGATAAAATGTGGTGTCTCCCCATTGAAGAACTGTTTATGGTTGGGAGAGCGACTGCGAAAAAGTTGAGAAGTAGAGCCATTAATACTATTGGCGATTCAGCTCAGACGGATCTGAAGATGGTTAAGCTATTTTTAAAAAGTCATGGGGTCTTAGTCTGGAACTATGCGAACGGAAATGATATATCTCCCGTTAGAGAAAATCGCTGAACAATGATAAAAGGGAATCGGTAACTCAACGACAATTCCTTTTGATGTGGAAGATGCGACAACGGCGCATTTAGTCTTACTATCGTTGTCTGAAAGCGTAGCGTCGAGGCTTCGACAAGCAGAATACTGCGCTCGTTTAATTTCAGTTTCCATAAAAACAAAAGAATTCTATTCATGCTCTCACCAACGAAAGATTGCATCTGCGAAAGATTGCATAAATGCTATTCATGCGGTAGCCTGTGAACTCTTTGATGAGTTGTGGAAAGGAGAGCCGGTTAGGCATCTCGGAGTACGTGTTTCTGAGCTATGCAGAAATGATTTTATGCAACTTTCTCTTTTCGAGAGGGATTACGAAAAACAAAGAGCTGTTGATCGTACGGTCGATTCAATTCGAGAGCGATTTGGATCAGATGCAGTTTTTCGATCATCGTTTTTGAATAGTGGGGTGCGTTTTAGGTCCGGAGGGACAGTCGATGATGAAGATAACCGATGATGTCGAGTATTTTATAGAAAGGTACAACTTGATGTGGTTATAATCGAACCTAATACTGGCGAGTGAAAAATAAGTACTTCTGCCTGCAATAAATGAGAAGACAATTGTTACAGATAATAGCTCAATAGATTTATTGGGCTATAAAACTATGCCCTTACACGTTTTTGTCATTCTGATTATTATTTTCTGATAATAGTAGTATATGGCAGGAATATATAGGGAATTAGGTGAATTATAGATAAGAGAAATTTAAAAATTGTAAACCATTTTGCAATTATAGAAAAAGCCACCCTATGTAAGGATGTTGGGAGACGTCTTGCAGCCATTTTGTCTAAAATGGGAAGTTTATGCCTACCGAAGTTACTACTATAGTATTTGTCCAAGTAGTGGAAAGTATTATACTCAAAGATCGTTAATATTATTTATGGCCTACTTTTCACTCAAGCTCTGCAATTTTGTATTCCTTCTCAGCGAGGACTTGTTCGCGTCAGAAGGACCTTTCTGAAAACACTTCAAACGCTCGTTCCGAAAAATGAATCATCCAGCGACCAATTACGATGGAACTCATCTAATGCGTGGTCGCTACTCATTGACTGTGTTTCTTCCCTCGTATATTGAAGGACTACTTGGGCTATAAATTCTGGGCTAAATGTTTTTCTTGTTTTGCTCATGTCACAGTAACCTATTTTTTCAAATTCCTGTCTCACCTATGTGGCTCAGTATAAAGGACCTTAATAGTATTTGCTGGAATAATAAAGCCCCAAAGTATGACATCCGAGAATGGTCGCCGGATCATTCGAAAATTAGGAAGGGTGTAACGCTTAGCAAAGAGGAACTGTGGAATTTAAGGGATGTCCTGGGTGGGTTAAGTATCGGTATGTAGAATTGGAGTTGAGTAGAACAACATTAGTCAGTCTATCTGCCGTTACGACGCTTAATTTTATGGAGGAGTTTGGTAAAAATGAAGAATCTATGGTTGTCTAAATTTCACCGGGGTATGATTTAATGGCAGAACATCAAAAGATCAATGAGTCACAGATTAGTTATGGTAAAACAACAAAACAAAAACAATCATACAAACAAGATAGTTTAAAATCTGATTCTATTTTACAACAAGGTAAAATTGATCTCTATACTTTATCTTATCAAGATGTGAAGCAATTGCAACGGAAAATAGGAAACCAGGCCGTTTTGCAGTTTTGTAGTAATACAAACAAGTCAAATTTTGATTTAGAACAACAGCTTATTCAAAAGAAATCAAATAATACAGGTCTTCCGGATAGTATTAAAACCAGAGTAGAAAATCTTTCCGGATATTCTATGGATGATGTTAAAGTTCATTATAATTCTTCAAAGCCTGCTGAGGTAAGTGCATTGGCATTTACACAAGGGAGTGAAATTCATGTTGCACCGGGGCAGGAAAAGCATTTGCCTCATGAGGCTTGGCATGTTGTGCAGCAGAAACAGGGGAGAGTACAGCCAACATTTCAAAAGAAAGACATAAGCATCAATACGAATGATTTCTTGGAACAAGAGGCAGATAAATTCGAGAATAATGTAGCGCAACATCTACAACATAAAGAAACCTCTCAACTTAAATCTAACAGCCCAGGTAGTTCTACCATACAGTGCAAAAGCGACCAACCATTGATGACGCAGTTGAGAGAATTGTTACCTTGGGCAATGGATAGAATTGGAGAGGCGAGGAATTATGATCCACATTTTAAACCTCTATTTAAGAAAATTAACGATTATGACCGTTCTAAAGATGGTAGGCCGCGCACTCAATATTTAGCAATATGTGCGATGTTAATAGACCTAAATCTTTGGGTTGAGCAACACATTAATACATTTCAAGGTGATGATCTAACTAATTACAAAAAACTCAATGAAATTTTAATTGGTGAAAGGAATGTAACTGCTGAACAAGCCGAACGATTAGAAAAATACAGTGATAATCCTGCAAGTCCATACGAGCAAATGACAGATGAAGGAATGTTATGGTCACAGGAGCATTTCGAGCATAGCACTAAGAAATTGGGGAAAACTGGGAAAGCATATTTTGAAGAGTTGTCTGCGATAAATATGGATTCAATAAAAGCAGAAAAGGAAGGAAACAGTCTAACTTCGTCTGAATGGTATGCTTATTTCGTAAAAGCTGCCGCTGAAGCACTTTCAAATGCTGTTGTAAATCATTACACCACCTCTGTGCGTGCCCAAGCTATGTTGAGTGATGGAGGAATGAAGTCAAAAATTATGTTTGAAAAGGATCTTCCCACCTTCAAACATAATACGAGTTCTTATGATGATTTCGGGCTAGGAAACAGCGGATTCCTGTTCTTCTTTATTGAATCGCCCAACGCACCACTACGAGGTACACGCTTTGCGGAAGGAGACACTGGTGCTGACCCCGTCCGAATATCTATCCCTATAAAAGAATCTGGTTTGCTTACTAATGGTTGGCTTATGCTAAGTGATTTCGCTCAAAGGGAGTATCCTGATATTATGACCAAGAAAGAGGGTGATGAGCATACCTCATGGCTGCCTACCCGAAGAGAGGAACAAAAGAAGAAAAAACCGGAATTCACAGAGAATGTAAGGCATTTTCAGCCAGGCCTGAGTCCTTTAGGCGATGACGACATAGAGAAGATGATGTCAATGAAAGACAGCAAAAAGCAACAGGCATTTAGCGCTGTTGTTCCTCAAGCACTCGGGGACAAAGACAGTAAACAAGTCTACACTGGTCCTAATGGAAAATTAAAAATTCCGGATAGGTTATTCAACAATGTATTGGTCGGAAAAGATATTATTCCAGGTTTGGCCAACCGCGCGGGACTGGAAGTTGCACGTATTAACGCTATTAATCCGGCATTGGGAAAAAAGTTGCAAAACCTTCGAGGAGAAGCACTAATGTCATTTATGTTAAAAGATTTGTTTAGGCCACAGGCAATGATACCAAATAGTTTAAAAATTAAGGAAGAGCATATACAACAATAAATTTAATCATAAAAGTGCGCTCTTTTTATATTCCAAGCAATGCTTCTTTCACTTTTCTGTTTTTTGAAAAAGGTGCTCTTTTTAACCACGTACTGCAAGAAGTCTCCCGTCTCTCAGCTACATAAAAAGGTAGCAAATCAGAGAAAAGACTTTTTACATAAGTTTTCAAGGCAGATAAATAATGCCTACACACCTGATGCGAAAAGTCTTAAACATGAGAAACCTGGCGCAATGTTTAAAGCTGGCGAAATCACCATGACAACGGCTTTGGAATGCTATGATGATGTTCTCGTTGGCACAGTAGTAATCGTGAAAACTTGTGAGGAAGAATTTTGTTCTTTAACGGAAGCTGAGGCCGAGGACTTGAGGAAGATGTTTGGTTAAGAGAGAGGCAATAGTAAAGCAAATTTACATAAGGTCAACGCGAGGAGGGGAGAAAAGTATGGGCCGAGGGTAGAAGATGCTCTGCATGATGACCGGACCACGTCGGCCAACACCCATCAAGGACGGCTTGGATTATGATCCTGTCGCCAAGGTTTCGTTAATGGGGCAGCATTTTTCAGCTATTGCGGCGGCTGGATCGATTAATGGTCCGATTCTGGCAGGACTGATGTTCGGTTGGTTTCCCGCCCTGATTTGGGTGCTCTTAGGTTCCGTTTTTATAGGTGGTATCCACGATAATTCCGGCAATTATCATGTCCAATTGGGCCTTAGTTCTGGCCCTTTATAACGGCTGCTTCCTGGGAGAAGGGCATCCGGCCGTCACGGCGGTGTCCCTGGTGCTGATATGGGGTCTCATAACGGTATTGTTTGGAAAGCTGCAAAATCACCAGAAGGCTTAAATAGCAAATCAACTAGACTTGGAACGTACGATGCAAACATGAACAGGATAGGTGACTAAATAAAGAAATATACTATATCTAAGTGCAATCCTGAACTCAAGGATAATCTTGGGAGGTACCTAAAAGAAGATTGGATGGCTACCTCTCAGGAGGATCATCGCTTGGTTTCAGCTCAAATTCGGAATCGATTCCGAATTTGAATTACCATGGTCAGAGGCTGGCAGTTTGGCCTTATACTCTTCAAAGCGGCGGGCAGGTTTCGGCCGTACGATTCCTAGAGCCGGTCCGGGTTTTTATCCATTAGAGCGGTCCTGGTTTCTAAAACGCATTAAAACTGACTAAAACTACGAAAATGCGTTTTTCACTCTCGCGAGCGGCAACGTCACAGGTTTCAGTTGCTGAGCCACAGACTCTCGTCTATGTTTCGGATGGTTAATCCCCGAAGAACTAACCGCCGTTTTCGCGTACTATCCGAAAGAGGGTGTTACCCATCGCCTAAGACCACCATGACAACAGCCTTTCACCGCGTGTACTGCTGCCATTTTTTATCTTTAAGCGGGCGTTACCTTAGCTAAGCATTCTTTCCTTATGTGTTGCCAAGAAACCAGGCTTTTCACCTCTTTTCTTTTAATAATATTGATTGTTTTAGTCACACGTTTTTGAACAATACTCCATTGTTTCCAATTAGTTTGTTTGGAAAAACTTTCAAGTTCTTTCGTCGTTAGGAATTTAAGAAACTTTACCGGAACGTTTTCTTCTGAATAACCTAAAGCTCGTCGTCCAATAATATAGCTCGCTGCTTGGTGGTTTGAGAACCCGTACTGTGATTGATATTTCAAAATTCCAATCACTGAAGTATAGGGCGGTTTCACTTTTACGAGTGGAACACCTTCTCGTAAAGCTCTTCGTTCAAC
>Ga0074193_1000264_pt1 | contig 95877 bp, 64 predicted proteins | sample EPASupsiteHSE605_FD_64523 | JGI IMG/M metagenome (GOLD analysis project Ga0074193, IMG submission 64523) | Bioremediated contaminated groundwater from EPA Superfund site, New Mexico - Sample HSE6-05 | ecosystem: Environmental > Aquatic > Deep subsurface > Groundwater > Contaminated ... | reverse complement strand
GAAAGAAAACAAGTTTGGTATAAACCTGAGTCAGCTTGACAGCGTTCTTGATCTGTTTGAAACATTGAAAAATGTAAAACTGATTGGGTTACATTTCCATATCGGTTCTCAGATTACGGATCTTTCTTCTTTCCAAAGTCTTTGCTCGCGGGTAACCGAAATTCAGGAGAATATGGCACGCCGCCGTATTCTTGTTGAAAATCTTAATTTTGGTGGCGGTCTGGGTATTGATTACCATCACCCAAACCATCTGCCCATACCCGACTTTAAAGAATACTTTGCCATATTCCATAAACACATGAAGCTACGTCCGGAACAACAGGTTCATTTCGAACCGGGCCGTTCGGTTGTAGGACAATGCGGAACACTTATCACAAAGGTTCTTTATGTAAAAGAGGGTGCCAGCAAAAACTTTGCCATCGTGGATGCAGGTTTTACCGAACTGATACGCCCGGCCTTGTACCAGGCTTATCACAGAATCGAAAATCTGACCAGTGACGAAGCTGAAGAAGTATACGACGTAGTAGGACCAATTTGTGAATCGTCCGACAGTTTTGGAAAATCGGTCGACCTCAACAAGGTACGGAGGGGCGATCTTATCGCCTTACGTTCTGCCGGAGCCTACGGCGAGATTATGGCATCGCAATACAATTGCAGGCAATTGCCAAAGGCCTATTTTTCGGACACTTTATAATCTGAAACATATAAAAAAGTAAAGTCGTATTGCCACACAGGGATACGACTTTATTTTTGTTTAAGGGATTTTCGAAGATGTACTTCGTACTCATTTTATTAGATGAGTTCTTCCTTTTAATAATGAAAAACTTTATGTACGTTTGTGGATTGGAACAGAAGATATGACAATGGAACAACTTATATTTTTCACTAACATAGAGATTGCGATTTTAGGTACAATCGTTTTTTTATTTTTAGTTCAGCTGACTTACTATACCGTAATTTATGCCAAACCTCTGCGCATGGCGAAACGAATGAATGCCTCCGCAGATTCTCCTAACGGTAAAGATATGCCTCCGGTTTCGGTTATTGTTTATGCTAAAAACGAATCTGAAAATTTAAAAAGAAACCTGCCGCATATCCTGTCGCAAACCTATCCCAATTACGAAGTGATAGTTATAAACGATGGCTCTACGGATGAAAGTGATGAGGTTTTAAAGAGACTTGAGAACGACAACAAACACCTCTACCATACCTATATCCCTGAAAATGTGAAATATCTGAGTAGAAAGAAGCTGGCGCTTACAGTTGGAATTAAAGCAGCGAAGCATGACATCCTGCTTTTTACCGAAGCCAACTGCTATCCTAAAAGCGATCGGTGGATTTCAAGTATGGTTGCCCCTTTTACAGATGGCGCCGACATGGTTTTAGGTTTCAGTTCATACGAGTGCAAAAAAGGTTTTTTCCACAAGCTGGCGGCATACGATAACCTTATCATCGGGATTCAATACCTGGCCTCTGCCCTTATTGGTCACCCGTTTATGGGTTACGGTCGTAATCTGGCCTATAGAAAGAACCTGTTTTTCGAACACAAAGGCTATTATAAATCGTTGAATCTGCATGCTGGCGACGACGATTTATTTGTAAACGAGGTGGCTACTCCCACCAACACAAAAGCTGTGTTCTGTCCTGATAGCATTACCGAAATGATTGCCATTGATCATTTTAAAGTATGGAAAGAGATGAAAGTTTCGAGGGCTGCTACCCAGAAATTTTACAAAGGGTTTTCGCTGTCGTTCTATCGTATTGAGTCGGCAAGCCGCTTTCTATTTCTCGCAAGCATTGCTGCGGGTATTTTCCTTGGCGTTACAGGCAATCCTCTTGTAGCCGGTATAGCCTGTTTCTTTGGATTGCTACGATTGGTAATCTTGTTGATGGTACTACATAAGTCATCGCTCACATTACAGCAAAAGCCGGTAACTGCGTGGCTTCCGTTGTTGGAAATCATACAGCCGCTATGTAATGTGTATGTTCGTTTTTACCGTATATTCAGAGGGAAAAATGACTATACTTTCCGGATGCAACGATAAGTTATTCGAACCGGATGCTTTTAGCCGGATCAATCTTAGTAATAAGGAATGATGGACCAAGCATCATAAGCATGGCAACCAACAATGTTCCGATGTTAAGAAGAACCCAGGTTAGGATATTGATATCTACCGGCACAGCATCCAGGTAATAGATTGAAGAATCGAGGGAAATAGGCTGGAATTTTGATTGAATAAGACATAAGCCTACACCTATTATATTACCCCATATCATTCCTTTTCCAATCAGGAAGAAAGAGATATACAGGAATATTTTACGTATTCCGCGATTATCATGCCCCAGAGCTTTAAGAATACCAATCATATTGGTTCGCTCCAGAATAATAATAAGCAGTCCAGAGATCATGGTAAATCCGGCAACAGCCATCATAAGTACCAATATAACCACCACATTGATATCCAACACATCCAGCCAGTTGAATATCATAGGATTCAACTCTTTAATGGAACGGACGTAGTAGGTGTTATCGTTCCGGTCTTTTTTCTCGGAATAGCTGAAGTACAGCTGCTCGCTGATGGAATCAAGCCGGGCATAGTCGTCCACATATAATTCGAGTCCGCTTACCTGATCGGCCTCCCAGCCATTTAATCGTTGTACCTGCTTAATGTCTGCTATGACAAAGAGTTTGTCGTAATCCAGAAATCCGGTTTCGTAGATACCTGTAATAGTAAATTTACGGGCACGCACACTCTCCTGTACGAAATAGGTAAGAAAACCGTCCCCTACCTTTAGGCTGAGGCGGTCTGCCAGATATTTAGAAATGATGACGGATGTTCCGCTTTCTTTGGGTGAAACAGAAAATACATCGCCCGATTTCAGGTTTTTACGGAAGAAGGTCCAGTCGTACTCCTCTCCCACTCCTTTAAGTACAATACCCTGAAATGCAGAGTCTGTTTTAAGTAATCCGGGCTTGGTTGCAAAACGTTCTACATGGCTTACGCCATCTGTGTGGGAAAGATCGGCAAGAACTGCTTCATTTACCGCAATCGGACTTGTTTCGTAAGATACGTTGCTGTCGAGGTTGGTTATCTGAATATGACTTCCAAATCCTATAACTTTATTTCGCACCTCTTTTTTAAATCCGATTACAATAGCAACCGAAAGAATCATTACAGCCAGCCCCAGGGCTATGCCTATCATGGCAATACGGACAGCAGGAGGGGTTACCTGTTTGTCTCCCTCCTTGCTGAAATGAATTTTCTTTGCGATGAACAGTTCCAGATTCATAGGCTACAGAACCCTTCCCGGATAGGCTTCCAAAGCCTTTGATAAAACAACCAATGCCTTTGCAAGATCTTCCTTTTTTAACACGTAAGCTATACGCACCTCGTTTTTACCTAAGCCGGGAGTGGTATAGAATCCAGACGCCGGAGCCATAAAGATGGTTTGTCCTTCGTATGAGAACTCTTCCAGACACCAGGCACAGAATTTATCTGCATCGTCGACTGGTAACTTCGCAACGGTATAGAAAGCTCCCATCGGAATGGGAGAATAGCATCCGGGGATACGGTTTAGTCCGTCTATTAAAAACTTTCTTCTTTCCACATATTCATTATATACCTCCAACATATAAGTATCAGGGGTATCCAGGGAAGCTTCGGCAACAATCTGACCAATTAATGGAGGACTTAATCTAGCCTGGCACCATTTCATGACATTGGTTCTTACTTGTTCATTTTTGGTAATAAGAGCTCCGATACGCAACCCACATTCGCTGTAACGTTTGGATACAGAGTCGACCAACACTACATTATTCTCAATCCCTTTTAAATGAAAAGCAGAAATATAAGGAGCTCCTGTATAACAGAACTCACGGTACACTTCGTCCGAGAACAGGAAAAGATCGTATTTCTTAACTAAATCACGAATCTGATCCATCTCTTTCTGGGTATATAAATAGCCAGTAGGATTGTTTGGATTACAGATCAGGATTGCTTTTGTACGAGGCGATATCAACTCTTCAAACTTTTCCATGGATGGAAGAGCAAAACCCTCTTCGATGGTAGATGGAACTGTTTTAATTACAGCACCGCAGGATATGGCAAATGCCATATAGTTTGCGTAAGCCGGTTCGGGCACGATAATCTCATCACCCGGATCCAGACATGCCATAAATGAAAAGAATACAGCCTCCGATCCTCCGGTTGTAATTATGATGTCATCTACATCAACCTCGATATTAAACTTATGATAATATTTTACCAGTTTTTCACGAAAGCTGCGGATGCCTTCACTGGGAGAATATTCCAGCACGGTGCGGTCCAAATGGCGCGCCGCCTCGATCGCGACTTCAGGCGTAGGTAAATCGGGCTGACCGATGTTGAGGTGATACACCACAGTACCTTTTGCTTTGGCCTTATTGGCAAGCGGAACGAGCTTTCTGATTGGAGAAGCCGGCATATCGACTCCTCGTTGTGAAATATTAGGCATCCTATCCTATGTTAATTAGTAAATAAAAATAAAAATCCAATTATAAAATCACACAAAAGTAGGGCTATTTATAGTATTATGCAAATTATAAATAAACTATCCGCCTTATCTTCCCGGCAGAGGCGAATCTTTGCTGGCATGCATCGTTGAAACAAAAGCATCAGGATCAACTTCTTTGATTTCATTTTTAAGTCTTGGTAAATCTTTTCGTTCGGCAATGGTGAAGATGATCTCTTTTTCTTCTCCGGCATACATTCCTTTACCATGCAGGAAGGTTCCCCTCATTCCCAGTTTGTTGACTAAAATATCTTTCATTTCATTTGTTTTGCGTGAAACGATAAATACCGCCCTGCTGGGATTTTCTGTCTGAAGCATCTCAACAATCTTCCCGAAAACAAATATAGTGAACCACGAATACAAGGGTACTGCCCAATCCTGGAATGCAATCAGACCGATTAACACAACCGTAGAATCTATCGCAATAATCATATCGCTTACCCTTAAGTTCGAATTATTAGCAAGCACTCTTGCCAACACGTCAGTTCCGGCACTGGTGCTCTGTGCCTTGAAAATACAGGTTACCCCCATACCTAAGATCATCCCTCCATAAAAACAGGCGATAAACGGATCATTTTCTACAAGCGTTCCTTCACCTAAAATGTACGACAATGAGTCGGTAAACAAAGAGATCAATACAAAAGTAAGCACAGTTTTTGGCCCCGATGCCAGACCTATTTTTTTCATCGCAAGGAACATCAGAGGTATATTGAAACATAAAGCGGTTGCTCCGATGGGTAATCCTTCCGGAAGTAAAGGGATAAGTCCCTTTGTGGAGTAGTGCAAAACAATGGATATTCCATATACTCCTCCGGGAACAATCTTGTAGGGAGCCAGGAATAATACGTAACTTAAGGCTTGCAGAAAAGAACCAACTATGATGAATACATAATCGGATGATTTAATGTTTGGCGCTTTAAACGCTAACTGTGATTTCATGTTATTATTTGTGTCGTTATTTGTGTTGTTTTTATCTGCTCTAGAAATTGCGCAAAGATAGATAAAAAAAAGAGATCATATACTTTACATACATAATCTCTTTGTCCAATTTTAACGATCTGACTGCTTACTTCTCAACATCCGCAAAATAGGTAACGAGATCCTCTTTTGCAAACAACCTATTATGGTTATTAGTGACATTAATCAGAACTAAATACTTACGATATTGCTCTTGATTCAGTGCTTTTTTCATAAGTTTCAAATTCCCATAAACTGCTTTATATAATTTACCATTAAAACTGCTTTCTCTTGCAAATGAAGCTTTCCTTAACTGATCATTAAAATAAGCATTAATAGCATACACATCATTCACTTGAGATGGTTTTAACTGCAAATACTGGCTTAACCTGTCGTAATTGATCTCAGAAATTAAATGATCATTTTTGCCTTGTGAAAACCCCAATGCCGCAATACAAAATGTTGCGAACAAAATCATACCTAAACGTCTCATAATTCTTGTTGATTAAAATTGTTACATATTCAATTCTTCAACCTTTATTAGCTAATAATAAGTCTGTTAACTACAGATAAGACGGGTTATACATAAAAATGGTTACAGCATTAAGTGCTTTTTTCAAAAAAAAGAGACTACATACTTGCGTATGTAGTCTCTCACTTCATTGTTTAATGTATTCGATTATTCATTAACCTCTGCCAGGTAAGTATCACCATATCCGGCACTGAACAAACGGTTGTTGTTGTTTGTAACATTAATCAAGGTCAAATATTTACGGTACTGGTCTTCAGAAAGAGTTCCTTTCATCAACTTCAGGTTGCTAAACACAGCCTGGTGAACTTTCTTGTCGTAACGACTTTCGCTTGCACGTGAAGCTTCGGCCAATTGCTCGCTAAAAAATTCATTAATGCTTGCGACCTCATTCATCTGTGAAGGTTTCAGCTGCAAATAATTGCTTAGCTTTTCAAAATTAATATCTGAAACCAAATTCACTTTTTTACTCTGTCCAAAACTCATTGTAGCTACCAACAGGATAGCGGAAAAGACTAAACCTAAACGTCTCATAATACCTACTAATTAAAATTGTTTCTACTCTTGTTTCCTTGTATTGCCCTAAACATCAGACTACTGTCTAACTCTTTGACACAAAACTAAGAAAACGTTTAACACAAAAAAGAGTGGTTCCGATTAAGAGTTAAAATGTGTCGGCAAACGGGTTTATTATACCGACTAATTCTCAATCCTGTACTTTTCATAAGAGGGTTTAGCATAAAGTAGATAAACAAAGAGGGAAAGCAAACAACAAAAGGCTCCAACCAGATAAGCAGCAGATAAACTGCTGACTGAGGCTATAAACCCTGTTGACAACATTCCTATACCCATACCCAAATCTAATGATGTGAGGTAAGTAGAGGTTGCTGTTCCCCGTCGGTTAGGGTGTGCCACATTTATAAACAGAGATTGGAAAGCCGGAATACTTACTCCGTATCCAATGCCAATAAAAAATGCGGCTACGAAAAAAATAAGAACGTTATGCAATGTTGCAAAAACTACAAGTGATATTATTATTCCGACTATAGCACTAGTCAGCAATAAATGAAGCTTCCCCCGATCAATCATCCTCCCGGAAAATATACGGGCAGAGCCTACACCTGTAGCCATAAAGATAAAAAAATAGCCTGGATTGCTCACATGAATCTCTTTACCATACAATACTGCAAAAGATACAACCATTCCATACCCGATGGAACAAAGCATGTGAGAGATACCTGCAGGAATTGCCTGAATCAGGATAAAACGATCCAAAGAAAAAGGAGGACGAGATACCCTCTCTTTTTGTACATGCTTGATGTTATATACGGCAATCACTCCGAGGAAGGCTGTCAGCAAACAAGTCACAATCAAGGCATGGAAGCCGAATGCATTGTAAACCGGCACCGCCAGAAGTGGAGCCAATGTCATAGCCAGACTTAGCGTAAGACCGTAAAAACCGATCCCTTCGCCCCGGCGTTTAGGAGATACCACGTCGATAGCAATGGTGTTACCTGCCACAGACGATAATCCCACAGAACCTCCCTGAATAAAACGAACCAGCATTATTGACGCTACAGTTGCAGCTACCAAATAACCGGCAAACAAGGCTGTTGTAATCGTAAATGCTACAAGGTAAAGAGGTTTACGTTTAACCGCATCTACCACATAACCCGAAAACGGACGCACACACAACAACCCGATTGTATAACTTGCAAGTACAACTCCTACCCACGAAGACGAAATATTTAGTTCCTCAACAAGGTAGACAGGTATTATTGGCATCAGCATATTCATCGGCAAACTCATCAAAAAGTGCGCCATACATGCAAAAACAAAACTCCGGGTCCAAAGTCCCGGCTTCCGTTCATCCATTTCGTTTACTCTTTTATCAAGCCCACTCGCTTAATTCCAGCCATCGCATTGTCTTTTCATCAATCTCGTCCAGCAACTCGGCAATACGCTGCGATTTGGCCATCAGGTCGTCATTACTTAATGAACCGCTGCTCAGCGCTGTTTCCAGCGAAGATTTTTCGGTTTCCAATGAAGAAATCTCGGCCTCGAGAGCTTCGAATTCTCTTCGTTCATTAAAACTTAATTTCTTTTTTTGTTCAATACCACTTGATCGGGCTACCTTCTCTGTGGGGGGATTCAATTTTTGCTTGGCCGACTCTTCTGCTTTTGCATTTTGCGATTGGATCTCCTTCCATTCGCGGTATTGAGTATAATTACCAGGAAAATCCTGAATATCAGCATTTCCCTTGAAAACTAACAAATGATCAACTACCTTATCCATAAAGTAGCGGTCGTGAGACACAACAATAACACAGCCCTTAAAGTTGCGAAGGTATTCCTCCAGCACATTTAAGGTCACGATATCCAAATCATTCGTTGGCTCATCAAGAACCAGGAAATTGGGGTTTCTCATTAAAACAGTACAAAGATACAATCTTCTTTTTTCTCCACCACTCAATTTGTAAACAAAATTATGCTGTTTATCTACAGAAAACATAAAATATGTCAAAAATTGTGACACATTCATCGTTTTACCGTCCCCAAGCTGTACAAATTCTGCTAAATCCTGTACAACATCTATCACTTTCATTTGCTCATCAAACTGTAGTCCATCCTGGCTGTAATAGCCAAACCTCACGGTTTCGCCCACATCGAATCCTCCACTGTCCGGTTCAACCTCACCCATCAACATTTTAATAAAGGTAGACTTTCCGGTACCGTTGTTCCCCACGACACCCATCTTTTCGTAACGGGCAAAAACATAATCGAAATCCTTCAATATTTGTAGTTCACCGTAACTTTTGGAAACCTTCACAGCCTCAAATATTTTGGAACCGATATAGGAAGCTTTAACTTCCAAAGAGACGTTTCCTTCCATCCGTTGCTGCTTTGCTTTAGCTTCCAGATCATAAAAGGCATCAATCCTATATTTCGCTTTGGTTCCTCGTGCCTGAGGTTGTCTGCGCATCCAGTCCAACTCTTTTCTCAACAGGTTATTTGCCCGTTCAATCTCAGTATTGGTAGATTCTACTCGCTCCTGTCTTTTTTCCAGGTAATAGCTGTAATTTCCCTTATACTGAAAAAGCTGTTGACGGTCGATCTCAATAATTTCTGAACAAACCCTATCCAGAAAATACCGATCGTGAGTTACCATAAGCAGACTGATGGTAGAACGGCTCAGGTACCCCTCCAGCCACTCGGTCATTTCCAAATCCAGGTGGTTGGTAGGTTCGTCCAGAATAATAAGCTCCGGGTCTGTTATCAGCACATTGGCTAAAGCAACCCGTTTTAACTGTCCTCCCGAAAGTTCTTCAACCTTCTGATCGAAATTGGTAATTTTTAATTGAGATAGTATTTGTTTGGCTTTCTGCTCGTAATCCCATGCTTTATTATTATCCATACGCAACAGAATATCCTCCAGATTGGAATGATCTCCGCTAGCCATTGCCGCCTCGTATTCGGCAATCAGCCTTACTGTCTCGTTTGGAGAATAAAAACAAGCCTGCATCACAGTGAGACCGGCCGGATATTGCGGTGATTGTTCCAGATAACCAACCCTTAAGTCGTTGCGAAAAACAACCGATCCGGCATCGTAATCTTCTTTGCCGGCAATGATATTTAAGAGAGTAGTCTTTCCGGTACCGTTTTTGGCAATAAGGCCTATTTTTTGTCCTTGAACAATACCAAAAGTAATTGAATTAAAAAGGACCAGTTCGCCAAAACTCTTAGTTAAACCGTCAATCTGTAAGTAGCTAATCATCTGCAAGTAAAGTTTGTTTTGATTGCAAAGGTAATATAAATAATCAGACGGAATGAAAATGATGATTAACCTTTAGTGATCTTTTAAGCTAACAATCCCTTAAAACTGATATTAATTACTAAATTTGCGGCTCAAATCTAGGAGTGAAATACAAACATCAAAACATCATAAAAAATCATTATGTTAACAGCAATGACTCTTATCTTTTTAGCAGGTTATCTGGCTATTGCTCTGGAGCACCCGTTAAAAATGAATAAAGCAGGAACGGCCTTGCTAACAGGAACCATTCTCTGGGTAATCTATACTTTTGCAGCTCCGGAATGTATTCCTACAGTATCGGCTGATGCATTCAAACTTTTTCTTACAACCAGACCGGAATTGGCAGAGCTGTCATTTATCCAACAATGCAATCATTTCGTAGTTGAGCATCAAATTCTGGAAAGTATAGGTGAAATAAGTGAAACACTCATCTTCTTGATCGGAGCTATGATAACAGTGGAACTGGTAGATGCCCATGGTGGTTTTTTATTTGTAACCAACCGGATAACAACCAAAAACAAGCGGAAACTTCTCTGGATCATTGCTACAATCACATTTTTCATGTCGTCGGTGCTGGACAACCTTACAACATCCATTGTGATGATTATGGTAATCCGTAAACTTATCGCCAACTACAAAGAACGTTGGGTATTCGGTAGTATTATTGTAATAGCAGCCAATAGTGGAGGAGCATGGTCTCCCATTGGAGACGTAACAACAATCATGCTATGGGTAAGAGGGAACATTTCCACATCCTCTACAATACCTCATCTGTTTCTACCTAGTTTGATTTCGGCCTTTATTCCGGTATTAATCGCACAAAGATTTCTGCATGGAAACCTCTCTCAGATTCGGGCAACCGACCTGGCTGAAGAAAATGAAATAATAAAAGAGCTAAAAACAAAAGAAAGACTTTCTATACTGATTATTGGTGTAGCCTGTCTGCTTTTTGTGCCCGTATTTAAGACCATCACCCATCTTCCTCCATTTGTAGGCATATTATTCGGATTGGGAGTATTATGGTTCTTTACAGAAATGATGTACCGCCGAAAAGAACGCATACACGAAGATTTAAAACTAAGGGTTACTAAAATAGTACAAAGAATTGACGGGACTACCCTTCTGTTTTTTCTCGGCATATTACTTGCAGTCGATGCACTTCGTTATGCCGGAATTCTAGATATGGTTTCTGAAGGTTTGGATAAATATGTTGGAAATGTATATGCGGTGAATATGATTATCGGAACGCTTTCTGCCATAGTCGACAATGTGCCACTGGTTGCAGGAGCGATAGCAATGTATCCGGTAGCTACTGATGCGATGGTTCTGGCTTCGTCAAATCCCGAATACCTTACCCATTTTACCCAAGACGGGATATTCTGGCAGTTTCTGGCTTACTGTGCCGGAGTGGGGGGAAGTATGTTAATAATCGGATCTGCTGCCGGAGTAGTTGTAATGGGATTAGAGCGCATAAACTTCCTTTGGTATTTGCGGGTAATAACTCCAATGGCTGTTGCAGGATACCTGGCTGGTGCGGGCGTTTACATTATACAAAATTCAATTTTCCCTTAAAACATATTGAATAAAGTCTTTTTCAATTTTATCCGTTAATCATTCTTCCTTTTTAGGACGATCGATTAACGGATAAATTTTAAGCGAGAGAATCGTTTCATTCCTTTTAGGTAGAAACTAACCAGAAGGCTTCCTTTCATAATTTCCGGAATCTGTTTAACCACCCGTTGCTCAAGATTGGCTTTACGGATGCTTTCATATCTATATTTGATTCGATAAAACTCACGACGGGCTTCGTATACTGCTTTTGCATTGGAAGGATAACCGCTCACCAAAAACTTTGCAGCGGCAATATAATCCAATATCCTCCGGGTCGACATTACTCGTCTTAAAGCATATTCGGGGATATTCTTGTATAGCATCAACAAATTATTCCTGAAGTTCAAAAAAGTTTTTCTGGGACTTTCCGCCTCCAAAGTTCCTCCGCCCACATGATATACTACTGAAGCAGGAATGCAACGCAACCTATATCCTCGGCATCTCATGAGCCAGCAAAGATCAATCTCTTCCTGATGTGCAAAGAATGTGGCATCCAGGCCTCCTACTTTAACAAATACATCCCGCCGCACAAGCATACAGGCCCCCGAAGTCCACAATACATCTATTGGCGTATCATACTGTCCGTTGTCGGTTTCTAAAACATGCAACAACCGGCCTCTGCAAAACGGATAGCCATATCTATCCATGTATCCGCCGCATGCACCGGCATATTCAAATGAATTCCTATCTTTCCATGAACGAATTTTAGGTTGTACCGCTACCACATCTACATGCTGCTCAACCTCCTCAACAAGCGGATAAAGCCAGTTTGGAGTAACCTCAACATCACTATTCAGCAAAACGACATAGGGAGTCTTAACTGCAGCAATTGCTTGATTGTATCCATCAGCAAAACCAAAATTCTTTTCAAGTTCTATAATATGGACCGTAGGAAATTCTGTTTTTAGCAAAACGAGGGACTTATCAGTCGATCCATTGTCTGCAACCACAACATCGGCAATATCGTCTGGAGTATAATTCACAACAGAAGGCAGAAATTGTTTCAATAACTGCTCTCCGTTCCAGTTAAGAATAATTACAGATACTTTTTTCATACGTTGGCCGATCTTTTATGTTTCCACCTTTTATGTGTCCACAACCAGTACGCTGGATTTCGCAAAATAGTTTTTTCCATTAAACGGGCATACTGCTCAGTGATCCAAAACTCTGGAGTTTCGCGTGGGGATTCACAAAGCAATTTCATATCCACCTTATAGTACCCCCTTCGTAATTTCGTTGTATCCAGATAGATTACAGGTAAATCCAGTTTACGCGCTATACGCTCCGGACCGGTAAGAATAGCACTTTCCTGATTTAAAAAATTCGTCCAGTAGTGGAGGTTTGCTTTACTGGGTGTCTGATCGGCAAGGAAAATAACTACACTGGGTGTTTTATCTTGTTTCAATTTTATTATATCCCGAATCGTATCATTCTTCTTTATACCCAAAGATCCGAAACGAGTACGCAGATAAACAAAAAGCCTGTCGAATGCGACATTAACAAGCGGTCTGTATATCTGGTATACCCTGGCACTTTTAAAACGGCTGGAAGATGCTGAAAACCATTCCCAGTTACCATAATGCCCCATCAGTAATATAAATGTTGTATGTCCTTTCTCCATTAAATCGTCGACCAACTCCGGGTTACTAAGATAAGCCCTCCGTTGCACCTCCTCAAGCGAAATATGAGACAATTTTAAAGTTTCTACCACATAATCGCAAAAGTGATGGTAAAACTCCTTCTCTAGTTTCTTTAATTCTTCAGCAGATTTATCCGGAAACGACTTTTTCATATTCTTTCTTACAACTTTTAAACGATAGCCTACAAGTTTGTAAATAATAATATAAAACAAATCACTTAGTATATATAGTATACGCATGGGCAGTATTCCATGAAGTTTTGCCCATGCATATAAAAAGCTATAGAGGATATTATTCATCATTTTACTCAATTATGGTTACGTTGAGGGCCGTTTTATCTTCGTTAAAATCGTTTAATAACACCCGGCGCGTTTCATTGACCAACTCTTTCCGATAAGGAGCCTCAACCTTTATGTAATTCGCTGTGAACCCATGCATAACATCTCCATGCTTAGCCTCCTCGAACAAGACAACCTGTTCTTTACCAATATTTGCCTCATAAAAGGCATGCAATTTCCTTTCGGACAGGTCAAGCAGCTGCTGACTACGAGTATGTTTTATCTTGGGATCTACCGAATGATCTATTTTGAGGGCCTGCGTACCAGGACGCTCCGAATAGCTAAACACATGTAATTGGGAGATGTCCAATCCTTCAATAAATATACGTGCATCTTCAAATAATTCGTCGGTTTCTCCACGGGTACCAACTATTACATCCACGCCAATAAACGCATTTGGCAGCAACTCCTTAATTTTTGATACCTTGTGTCTAAACAACGATGTGTCATATTTACGTTTCATCAACCGCAGCACCTCATCGTTTCCACTTTGCAACGGTATATGGAAGTGGGGAGCAAATCGCTTGGATTGAGCAACAAAGTGAATCGCTTCATCTGTTATAAGGTTTGGCTCAATAGACGAGATGCGATAACGTACTATTCCTTCTACCTCATCAAGCGCCTTGATAAGATCTAAAAAAGTTTCACCGGTAGTCCGGCCAAAATCTCCAATATTGACTCCGGTAAGCACTATCTCTTTACCACCTTTGGAAGCCACCTCTTCTGCCTGTTTCACGATGGAAGCAATGGATCCGTTTCTACTTCTGCCCCTGGCAAACGGTATCGTACAATAGGTACAGAAATAATCACAACCATCCTGAACTTTAAGAAAATGTCTGGTCCGGTCGTCTGCCGAACACGACGGCGAAAAGGTTTTGATATCTTTTGTCTTGGATGCTACAATAGCCCCTCCCTCATTTTTCTTTTTAAAGTCATTAAGGTAAGACACAATATCCAACTTCTGTTCGGCACCTAGAACCAAATCAACCCCTTCGATGGACGCAACCTCTTCTGGTTTTAATTGGGCATAGCAGCCCGTTACTACCATGTAGGCTCCGGGATGTTGTTTACTTATGCGCCGGATTGCCTGACGGCATTTTTTATCCGCCAATTCCGTCACCGAACATGTATTTATGACGCAGATATCTGCTTTTTCTCCGTTACGTACTTTACGAATGCCTTGCGCAGCAAGTGTTTTGCCAATAGTTGAGGTTTCTGCAAAATTAAGCTTACACCCTAAGGTATAGTATGCTGCAAGTTTATTTTCAAAAACTGTATTATCTATCATTTTATATAGTAAATTTCGATGCAAAGTTACACAAAAGGAGTAAGTTACTCTCTTTTTTAGTTGTATATCTGCACTTTTGTCCATACTTTTGCGCAAATTTCACAATTTTGTGCTATGATTAAAGAGAATTTTATAAAGATTTACGAAGATAGTTTTAAAGCCAATTGGGACCTTCCAGCACTTACGGATTATAGCAAAGGTATCTCATTTTCTTTTGGAGAAGTTGCAACAGAGATAGCCCGCATTCATATCTTATTTGAAGAGTGTCAAATTCGCAGGGGAGATAAAATAGCTCTTATTGGTAAAGACAATTCCCGTTGGTGTATCACCTATATGGCGGCAGTTACTTACGGGGCTATCATTGTTCCGATTCTGCAAGACTTTAATCCGAACGACGTACATCACATTATAAATCATTCCGAATCTGTATTCCTTTTTACAAGCGACCGCATTTGGGATACGTTGGAAGAAGAAAAGATTGCCAACATACGTGGGGTTTTCTCTTTGACTGATTTCCGTTGCCTGCATCAACGGGACGGAGAAAGTATACAAAAGCTGCTTAAGACCTTGGATTCAAAAATGGGACATAAGTACCCCAAGGGATATTCTAAAGAGCACATTAAGTATGCAGATCTTGACAATGACAAAGTCGTATTACTAAATTATACTTCGGGAACCACAGGATTCAGCAAGGGAGTGATGCTTACAGGAAATAATCTGGCTGGAAATGTCACCTATGCCAAAACACTTGGTTTAATGTTTAAAGGCGACCGTGAACTATGTTTCCTTCCGCTTGCTCATGCCTACAGCTGTACCTTTAATTTTCTCGTACCCATGGCTGTTGGAGCACATGTATTTTTGTTAGGTAAAACCCCTACTCCCAAAATCCTGCTTACAGCTTTCGAAGAGGTAAAACCTAATCTAATTCTGACAGTACCTCTGATTCTTGAAAAGATTTACAAGAAGATGATTCTGCCCCAATTAAATAAAAGAACAGTAAAACTAGCTCTCAATATTCCCTTATTGGATAACAGAATATACGCTCAGATACGAAAGAAACTGATTGATGCAATGGGAGGACGCTTCAAAGAGGTTATTGTAGGAGGTGCTGCAATGAATCAGGAGGTAACCGATTTCCTTTATAAAATCAAATTCCCCTTTACAATCGGATACGGAATGACTGAATGTGGTCCGCTTATCAGTTACGATTCCAATGAAGCATTTATACCCGGATCTTGTGGTAAAGTATTAAACGGAATAATGGATGTACGTATTGACTCGGAAGATCCCTATAATCAGGTTGGAGAAATACAGGTCCGGGGCGAAAATGTAATGAAAGGATACTATAAAAATGATGAGGCAACCAATGCCGTTTTTACTCAGGATGGTTGGTTAAAGACTGGCGATCTTGGAACGATTGATGCAGAAAAGCGTATCTATATAAGAGGGCGTTCCAAAACTATGATACTTAGCAGCAGCGGTCAGAATATTTTCCCTGAAGAAATTGAAGCCAAGCTTAATAATTTGCCTTACATTATGGAAAGTCTGGTTATCGAAAGAGACGGAAAACTGATTGCCCTTGTTTATCCGGATTATGACACCGTAGATGGTACCGGAATCATGCATACAGACCTACCTCTTATCATGCAGCAGAATCTGGTTGAGGTTAATAAACTGGTTGCTCCTTACGAAAAAGTTGCATCCATACAACTTTATCCAACCGAATTCGAAAAAACTCCGAAGAAAAGTATCAAAAGATATCTTTACAGCAATTTTTAACATTAATACAAACACTTAATATTCAGCATATTAAAAAATATTTGAAAAAAAACAAAAAAAAAGTGCCCTATGTTGTATAACATAGTCAAATTAATATATACATTTGCATCGTTTTACAACAACAAAGATATTATTGACCGTTTTAATTAAAAGACAAAATGAAAAAGTTATTTGCATTCGCTGCTATCGTTGCAGCTGTTTCTTTCTCTTCATGTGGTAACAAATCTGCTGAATCTACTGAAGCTGTAGCTGAACAACCAGCTGTTGAAGAAGTAGCTCCTGCTGTAGAAGAAGCTCCTGCTGTTGCTGACTCTGCTGCTGTAGCAACTGAAGCTGCTCCTGTTGAAGCTGCTCCTGCTCAGTAATTAGAAACTAAGCGTATTAAAAAATGGTCTGTATGTTAACATACAGGCCTTTTTTTTTGTTTAATAAAAAACGGATTACTAAATGAAACTTTCAACTTATCTCTTTATTCTGCCTATTATTACCATACACCATCTTTCGGCACAGCTTACGACTGATACGGTATTGACAATTCAAAATATAAATATTCAGGGACAATATTTCACCACGATAAACAGTGGATCGATCAAACAATTAAATACGTCAAGCAATATTTCCAGCAATTTGGGAACCACATCCGACATAATCAGACAGCTGCCATCTGTAAATACAGATATTGAAGGATCGATCTTTTTTAGAGGATCCAGTAAAAGCGCCCAACTAATCAGAGGTGTTCCCTATGGATTTTTAGAAGAGCAAAGTGGAGATGTCCTAATTCAGCTGCCAGCTTCATTTTTTTCGCAAATAACTGTATTATCCCAACCGGATCTATCTTTTTTGCCTGATGGAGAAAGCGGAGTGTTTTCTTATACAAGCAATCCTGAATATAAAACATCGTCTTCTCTCAACCTGAACTTAGGAGGAGGAAGCAGCCAACGATATACTGCCGGAATAAAAGCCACTGTTACTCCTGGGAAATGGTTGGTAACAACCAATTATAATTATAGAAAAGAATATAGGGAACGATCATTTTATAAGCTAACCACCAATAGCAGTGGATCGACAGAGATGGATAACAATGCCTCTGCGCATCCGGAAGTACATATCGGAGACATTACAGTAGGGTATTTATTATCAGATAAAGATTATTTTACAGTTTACTCACTACTACAGCACATGCAGTATGACAGATATGGTGGAATAAATAACACCAGAAGAAATTCTGCAGGGGATATTACAAACAAAATAATTCGTCACCGCTACAATAATCAAGGTCAGGATGCTTATGCCGCAGAAGCAACATGGTTACATACATTCTGGAATAAAGGAAAACTGAATATTCGATTCAATTATAATAATTTTTCGTACGACGAGAACAATCATTATGAAAATGAGCAATTCTCTACTGGAAAAATTATCGCACAAGATAACCTGAACATAAATCAAGACAAGAGCAATTACTTTTTTACAACGAACGTGTGTTATCCGTTCCAAAACGGTTACACGTTTAATATTGGATACATCGGTCGGATTCAAAATGAAGATTATAAGGCCAATGCAGATAATCTAACAAATGGAGATTGGATTCATAATTTCTCTAAATCGACTGATTTTAATTTTGTCCGCTACATCAATTTAGGATATGCCTCACTTCAGAAGACAATCGCCCCTTTTACAATCGAAATAGGTATGCAAGCCGAACATACCAAAGAAAAGATAAACAGTCCTGATTTGAATGGAAAAATGAATAAGAATAAAGTTCATATTTATCCCAAAGCAAATCTTGATTATCAGGTAGCTGAAAATGGCATTTTTAGTTTAGGTTATCAACAACGTACAAATCGGCCAATTGCATCAGACCTTAATCCTTTTATTGACAGGGCGGATATCACCTATATTAAACAGGGTAATCCGGATTTGGCCTCTGAAGTAATACATTTAGCAGAAGCATCCTATGCATTCACAAATAATTACTTCAGCATTACCCCGGCAATATATTATAGACATAAGAGCAACAGAATTATGGATATTGCCAACCAAGTAAACGATGAAATTCGTTGGACTAAACAAAATACAGGAAATAGTAATACCTGGGGAATTGAGATTTCTGCAAACTGGAAACCCATCAATTGGCTGTCAATGAGTGCCTCGTCTGACATTTACCGAGATCAGATTGACGGTCGCACAATTGGATACGATGAGAAAAAGGAGATGACCTGTTTCCTGGCAAAAGCACTGTTATCTTTCCAACTCACACCCAACACTCAGTTACAAACTGATGGTTATTACATTTCAGATCAGCTTACGGCTCAAGGTGAAATACAAAATCGCTATAGTGTTAATGTCGGAATAGCGCAATACCTATTAAAGAAGAAACTTAAGGCTTCACTGAGTGTAAATAATATTTTTGATAGTATGGAAGAAACAACCCGAATTCAAACCAGCTCATTTCAGCAAATACAAATTCGGAACCGCGACTCCAGAGTTACCTGGCTGACACTATCCTATAATTTATAAATAATAGAAGAAAATAGGATACAAAAAAAGAGGTATATCGAATGATATACCTCTTTTATATTTTTAGAATGTTGATTATTCAGCAACAACCTCGAAAGAAATTTCAACAGAAACTTCTTTGTGAAGCTTAACAGTGGCTTTGTAAGTACCAACTTCTTTTACAGATTCTTTGATGTAAATGATCTTACGATCTACTTCGAATCCAGCTTTAGACAATGCTTCAGCAACCTGAATATTTGTTACAGAACCAAAGATTGTTCCTGTAGAACTTGTTTTTGCACCAATTGTAAGTGAAACACCTTCCAACTTTGCAGCCAATTCCTGAGCATCTGCCTTAATTTTGGCCAACTTGTGAGCACGTTGTTTCAAGTTTTCTGCTAACACTTTTTTAGCAGAATCTGATGCGATCACAGCTTTACCCTGGGGGATTAGAAAGTTACGTCCGTAACCGTCTTTAACTGTTACGATATCGTCTTTGTAGCCTAAGTTAACTACGTCTTCTTTCAAAATAACTTGCATATTCTGTTTCCTCCTTTTAAAATTATTTCATCAAATCGGTTACGAAAGGAAGCAACGCCAAATGACGGGCTCTCTTTACTGCCTGAGCAATACGACGTTGGAACTTCAATGAAGTACCAGTAATACGACGTGGAAGAATCTTTCCTTGTTCATTCAGGAATTTCTTCAAAAATTCAGGATCTTTGTAATCGATGTACCGGATACCGTTCTTTTTGAAACGGCAATATTTCTTTTTCTTAACGTCTACTGAGGGAGGTGTTAAGTATCTGATTTCTGATTGTGCTGCTGCCATAATTAGTTCTCCTTTACTGTTTCTTTAGATGATTTCAAATGTCTTCTCTTTGCTGCGTATTCTGCGGCATACTTATCCTGACGGAAAGTCAGGAAGCGAATCACACGCTCGTCACGACGGAAGTTAACTTCCAATGTAGCGATAGTTTCCGGATTTGCTTTGAATTCAACTAACTGGTAGAAGCCTGTAGTCTTCTTGTCGATAGGATAAGCAAGCTTGCGCAATCCCCAGTTCTCTTCATTCACGATTTCAGCACCTTCAGCTTTCAGAAGGTTTGTGAATTTTTCTACCGCTTCCTTCATCTGTGCGTCAGACAAAACGGGAGTCAAAATGAAAACGGTTTCGTAATTGTTCATAAAACGCTGTTTTGTTTTGTAATTAATAAAATTTAGCGGTGCAAAGGTAGGGATTATAAATTTTGCATGCAACCCTTTCTCTATATTTTTTCTTTAAAGTATTTCGTAACTGCTGATTAACTATACAAAGTATTCGTTATCTTTGTGCCACAAGGTTTATCTGGGAAAATAGAATACTACCATTTTACCGGCTAACCGTCATTGGTCTGTAAACTGAAATTTATCCAAACCAATTACAATGATGATAAAGAAGTTTTTATTTGCTGTTATACTTATATCTATTGGATTTTCTGTTCAAGGACAATATATAACCGAACTTCCCGGAACGGACTATCAATACAGGACACTGCATATGGCTGACGACTATGCAGGAAAAGTGGTTTGCACATTAGTAAAGAGGAAACCTGTCAGTAAAGACGGACCAGCCATTTTGTATGTTCACGGATACAACGATTATTTCTTTCAACGAGCACTGGGTGACAGTGCGGCAATGCATGGATATAACTTTTATGCACTGGATCTCCGAAAGTATGGTCGGTCCATTTTACCTGATCAAGATGCATTTTTTGCAAAAAACCTTTCAGAATATTTCTCCGATCTGGATACAGCAATTGCTATCATCAAAGCAGAAGGGAACCGGGATATTGTACTTATGGCACATTCAACAGGTGGACTTATTACTCCACTTTACTTACAAAGTAAGGGCAACAAACTTCCTGTAAGTGCATTAATATTAAACAGTCCCTTCCTCGACATGAATATGAGCTGGTTTATGGAAGAGCTTGTCATACCTGTTATTTCATTCATTGGAAACTATTTCCCTAATATGCAAGTAGAAGGTAAAGGAATCTCCCAATATGCACATAGTTTATTGAAACGCTTTCATGGAGAGTGGGAATATAACGAAAACTGGAAAAAGACAACCGGACATCCCAAAAAGGCAGGATGGATTCATGCAATACACAAAGGACATCAAACCATTCAAAAAGGATTAAACCTAACCTGTCCGATTCTGGTACTGTCGTCCGACAAATCCATACCGGAAACAGATGCATGGAATGAGCTATATCACACATCCGACATCGTACTTGATGTAAATGACATTCAAAAATATGGAAAGAAATTGGGAAGTCGCGTTACATGCAGGCAAATTCACAATGGCAAACACGATTTGATCTTATCCAACGGGCCTGCAAGAAAGGAAGCTTATCAGGTTATGTTCAGCTGGCTAAAACAACAAACTGGAAAGTAAGAACAAAGTATCAGCGAATCAAACCGAAAAATTTACTTTTCTTAGGTTGTTCCTCCGGCACCATAGCGCCCTTTAAAAAGACTTCCGTCGAAAAACAGGCTTTGCTGTCATTATTCTTCAGAGTATTATAAATCAACCCCCAATCGGGTAGTCCTCCAAAGTTCCGGTCGTCAATAAACAGATCGGCTGTCAATTTACGCGGAGCCTTACCTGCAGCTTCTTCAGGATCATTTTTATTAACGGCATAAAAGTTTAAGCCTCTCTCTTTACAAAAAGCAACAGCCTCATCCAATAGATCACCCTCCCTAACGGTCCACAAGATAAGTAAATGCCGACCTTCTTTCTGAATTAACTTAAGGGATTCAATGGCGAAAGGAATCTCTTCTCCAATTTTGGGATATCTATGAGTTACAATAGTCCCATCAAAATCAACCGCAATTACCATAATTTATATTTTCGTAAACTGATTTGAAACACAAAGGTAGTAAATTCTCCCAACTAACAAAAGTAGATCTGCAATCGCTAATTTTTAGAATCATAGATCTCGTAGGGAGAATGGTTACTTATAAATTCGGGAACAAGTTTTTTCATTAATCTAATAACCTGCTCCGATTCTTCCGATTCAGCCATCCGAATCAATTGATCCACAGCTGTACTTACTTCATTCCATTCATATCTTCTCACTTTCGCAATTCGGATTTTAGGATGCCTGGTAGGAACAGTAAATTCCGAATCGGTTAGCAATTCCTCATAGAGTTTCTCCCCGGGACGCAATCCTGCAAAGACAACCTTCACCTGCTCATCCGGAATAAGTCCGGCCAATTGAATCATCCTCCGTGCCATATCAGCAATCTTCACAGGCTCACCCATGTCAAATACGAATATCTCGCCACCTCTTCCTAAAGTAACAGCTTCTAAGACCAATCTAGAAGCCTCGGGAATTGTCATAAAATACCGGAAAATATCCGGATGCGTCACAGTAACCGGTCCTCCATGGCGAATCTGCTCCCTGAAACGAGCTACAACTGAGCCATTTGAACCAAGAACATTCCCAAATCTGGTAGTAATAAATTGCGTTTTACCTCGTGCTTCATCTATTTTAAAACTAAGACTTTGTACGTACATTTCTGCTATGCGCTTGGAAGCACCCATAACATTGGTAGGATTTACCGCCTTGTCGGTAGATATCATAATAAAGCGCTTAACAGAATGCGAAACAGACATATCCGCAAGTTTTCTGGTTCCATCAACATTGGTCCGAATCGCCTCGCATGGATACTCCTCCATCAAAGGTACATGTTTATAGGCTGCAGCATGGAAAACCACCGTTGGAGCATATTTAGTGAAAACAAACTCCAATCTTGACTTAATTCGTACATCTCCAATGATAGGGGCAAAACTTTGCATCGGATACCTATCTTGTATCTCGAGCCTTAGATCATGCATGGGGGTTTCAGCATTATCAAATAAAATAAGTTGTTTCACTCGAATACTTGCCAGCAGCCGGCAAATTTCACTCCCAATAGAACCGGCGGCTCCAGTAACTAGAACTACCTCTTCTTTAAGAACAGATGAAATTTCATCCATATTGATGGATATTTGCTCTCTCCCAAGCAAGTCCTCAATTTTAATTTCCCTCATATGTTCCCGAGCCTTCTCTTTATTATCAAGTAATTCTACCGGAGGAGCTACAAGTAGTTCAATATTAGATTGAAGGCATACCTCAACAAAGCGATTACGTTCGTGCTGCACTGTGGCATAATCCGGAAACATCACTGTTTGCAACCTCACATGAGTGAGAAGTTTCCGAAATGAATCAGGTGTACTAATAGCAAAAACAGGAAGTCCGCCTATACGTAATCCGCTTTGCGACATATCAGTAGACAGTAAGCCCACAGCTACATAGGGATGTAATGCGCCGCTTCTAACCCAATTTATCAATGCTATGCTATGATTATCAGTGCCGTATATAAATAAAAGGCGATTACCATTAAAATTACCTCCAACAAGAGTAAAATAGATACTGACCAATAAAGCCCTTACACTGATTACCAGGAAAAAAGAAATTAGTAAATCCAACAAAACGACAGCAAGCCACTGTGAAGAAAATCCTGAATAAAGCAGGATAGTAATCAACAATATCAGCTCTTTACAAAATAAGGCCGCAAGCAACCTGCTGGCTTCCTGAATAGACGCGTGACGGATAATACCACGGTATAGTTTAAAGACAAGCTGAATAAGCAGACCTGCTCCTAAAGCAAAACAAACAAAAAGATAAAGCTCTCCCCGATTAAATTGAATTTGAAGAAATGCCAAAACAAGCAAGTATGATACAACTGCCGAAAGGAGAGAAAGAGACAAATCAAGCACCAATACAATCCATCGGTTCAGATACTTCATTGTAGAGAGCCATCTTACTAACGACGAAACATAACGAACTATTCGCTGTCTCATACTTTCCTAAATTGCATTTATAGATACCGGGCAGACCCGAAGTGGTATCCTCTACTAAAATAACAATATAAAACAAGAATTGTTAGTCAGCTTCTGTATACGAAAATCAAATCTTTCGATAGCCTCGAAAAGCATACAAAGCTACAACCACAAAACAAACCAAGGGAATTAAGAAGCCATTCGCCATCTCGTTTTCACCTAAAACACCCATGCCTACGGGAGCAATAGCTCCACCGACTATGGACATAATAAGAAAGGAAGAGGCCTTCTCTGTGTGCTTGCCCAAGCTTCGTATAGCCAAAGCAAATATTGTGGGGAACATAATCGATTCAAAAAGGTAACAAGCAAACAGTGCACCAACAGAAATCCACTGTAGCTGCATCATTACAAGTACCATAGTAATAATAGCTCCTAAAGCACAAGATGCAAGAAGCTTTGCTGCCTGCATGCGACGCATCAACCAGCTGCCAACAATCCGGCCGGTCATAAACAATCCCATTCCCCCCAAGGAGAGTAACAAAGCCGCATCACGATTCGTGATATCAGGAACCTCTTCCGTCACATAATTGATAAAGAAGCTATTGATTCCGGTCTGAGCAGCCACATAAAAGAACAATGCAACAACACCCCATACAAAATGAGGATAATGCCACAACGAAGTTTTCCCCTCATTGTCTTTTGAAGAAGTGACAGATGTACTTATAACAGGCAAAGGCAATTTCATAAACAATATAGCAAGTACTAAAACCACTACACCTATAACCAGATAAGGCAACGCAATATCACCAGCAGAACCATCTTCCGGGAAAATAACAAGTCCCCCTACAAAAGGTCCCACAATCCAACCTAATCCATTAAAGGATTGGGAGAGATTAAGCCTGCTGGCACTCGTTTCGGGTTCCCCCAAAATAGTGACATACGGATTGGCCGCTGTTTCCAGACAAGTTAATCCACATCCGATTATAAACAGGGATAACAGGAAAAAATTGAATGACATCAAAAAACTACCCGGATAAAACATGAGGGCACCGATTCCATAGAGTACTAATCCAAGTATTACTCCCCACCGATACCCAAACCGTTTCATAAATATTCCTGCCGGGAGTGCCATCAGGAAGTAACCACCATACACTACGGCCTGTACCAAAGCAGAACGGGCTTTGGATATAACAAGAACTTCCTGAAAGTGCTTATTTAGAACGTCTAGAATACTATGTGCAAATCCCCACAAAAAAAACAACGAGGTAATAACAATAAATGGGTATAGATAAGAGACTCCTGTCTTTGTACGAACAATAGAATTTTTCATTTGGTAAATTAAATCAATTAAAATTGGCTGCTATACCATATAAGATATACAGCCCACTTAAGTTATGAGGGCAAAGATAGTTTTTTAAATTTTAATAACCGAATTGTTTCTTATATTTGCGAGAACGCAAGTGGAGCCAAATAAATACTCTCCACCTTGGTTGCTGTATACGCATATTCAGGTTTAACCTTCATCTCATTCCACTCCTCACTAGATCCAAATGCTTTCCAAGCGGCATCCCTGGATTCCTGATTCTTATTCCATGTAAGATACATCAGAGCCGGCATTTCAGGCCCTGATAAGATATCTCCATAGCAAACAGACTGGATTCCTTTTTTATGGAAAAGGTCAATTTCCTCTACATTAAACATGCGGACTTTACGTCTGTTGGCATCTTCATTCGGACTCTTATAGATACGTAGCTCGTATAGCAAACTATTCTTTTCTGCTGGTAACATAACCGGTAGTCGGTCGAAAGCTTCACATAGATAAGTATCGAAATGAGAATATACCGGAGCAGAAGCCGTTTGATCGAAATAAGTTTTGGAAGCAGCCAGATAGGTTTTATCCTCCCAAATCTTTTTCTGTACCTGATGGTAGGTTTCGATGGATGGATATACAAACAGATAGAATCGTTTTACAGCCGACTCCTCCTTAAATAATTTAAAAGCTCCAACTTTTACCTTGTATTTATTTAATGCAGGAATCAAAGCCTTTTCAAGATAGGTATCCTGAACCGAAGTTTCACCCGTCATGTTATAAATACGCCATTCGTAAATCTCTTTTTTAATTTTATTACCGGAAACAGGTAACGCATTAATTCCGTTTGCTCCAACCAACAGTCCTGCCAGAGCCGATAGTCTGATAAAGTTTCTTCTTTTCATTAAATTAGGTTTTTACATGATCTAATTCATGCAAAGTAAAGATTAATTTCAATTTAAGAAGAACATTTTGATTCTATTATTAAATAAAAAATCAGATATGTGATGATTCATATCTGATTTTTCTTCTGGGCTATTTCCGCACAAAGTAGGTATTTACTATATCTGGGGCCACCATTTTACTCCACGAACTATATCCTTTTTTTCTCAATGTATCTATAATCGGTGCCGGATAGAATGGGGTAAGCAATTCAAATACCTCACCCGTCCTTAGGTCATCCATCGCTTTAAGGATTTTGGGCATAGGAGTATCTCCTGAATCGATAAGAGGTCTCGCATCAAAAACTACCGAAATAGGAAGTCCAGCAAAACACTCCGGACAATCTCCAAAATCGCCCTCTTCGTTATCAAGCACAATCTCAGAGTTAGACATCCCGGCTGCCCTTCGAAGCTCTTGTATCAGGTAACCGGTATCAAGCCCCCCTACTTTAGCCGCTTGCTGTAGTGTTGTAACACGAGCCACTGTTTTCCTTAGCACTGGATTTCTTAATTTGGCAAACGCCGGCGATAAAGAAAGCAGTGTATCCTCAATTTCAGGATAAACATTCAATAGTTCGGCAACCTTCATTTGAAGGGTTATTGGCGGACGCTCTTCCATATATTATCTCTTTTCGTAAGATAACAGCCGCTGATCACCCTCCAATGCTCTTAACTGTGTAATATCCTGAGTAACTTCTATAACGCCTAGATACTCATTATCTTTACCTCTTAACGCAGTATATTCGATATATACAAAACGGCCTTTAAAGGATGAAATCCAAAATGCAGCTTTGTTTTCTTTACCAGATTTAAAATCGCTTATAATCTGTTCGACAATATGTACGCTTCCGGGAGGGTGGCATAAACGCACATCTCTGCCAAGAATTGCTCTGTTACGTTCGAATACCCGGTTCGGACTATGGGAGAAAAATTTAACTTTATCATCTTTGTCGACAAACGTAATGTCGACAGGCAATGTTACAAACAATGCTTCCAGTTCTTTGAGTGAATAACTTCCGGAGGACAGTCGTATCGCCTCTCCTTGTATATAATTTGCACTTTTAGACCCGGTTGAATCTTGTTCCACTTTCAACATACTTTCAGTAAGTATTGGCGCCCATTCGTCCTGTGGGTCATATAAACAAAATCCGAATTCGGGAGTTTCAGTATAAATCTGATACCAGTTTTCGTCGGTCAGTTTATCCAGGCACATCGGCAACAAAATCTCCTCTTCCTTCATTATCATACCTTCGACAGCATCTATGGCAGGTTTTAGTACAAGGTCGGCAACTGTTTGTACCTCCGATAAAGTAATAGAATCGCCTGTTTGTAACACCTCGTGAGCCGACTTAAGCAACAACCTTGTTTCGTCGTGTTTACCCCACATAACGGTTGGAGGACCAGTTATACCGTATTTTTCCAGAAACGGGAACAGCAAATATTCTTTACGTTTATAATGTTTATCAACATCAGACAGACTGTTAAACAGTCCCTTTATCTTTAAAAAGTTAGTGGGAATATCTTCCGCTTTCCACTGAGACAAATCAGACAGAATAATATGCAGCTTCTCTGTACACTTTCTCAATTCTATATTTTCTTTTTTGAAAGTATCTACCGGATGTCCCGGAGGGTATGATTTTGCAGCAGAAACATCAATACTACCATCCAATATCGCCGTATGTATATCGCAAAAACGAAGCACCTCTTCTTCTGGAAGTCCTTCCATAATAAGCTCCTGTTCTACTTCAACCACTTCATTATAGGGAATAGATCGCAACAAGTCTACCAGTCTGTTTCTTACCTCACCTGGAGCTTCGCCCTGATGCAATTGTAAAATCATATGCTTAAGCAACTCTTTTCTTTTTTCAGAATTATTTATCAGCTCACTCATAATAATAGGTTTTATTGATTTATTTAACAAAAGTAGGTAATAGTATATAGGCAAATAGTCTCCTATGTTACAACTGTGTAAATATAAAACACTCTAATATGAGGAATGTTGATAATAGCAAGCTAAACAATCATTTAAACAACAAAAAGCACCAGTACCCTGGGGTATCTGGTGCTCTTGAAGAAGCTAACATAAAATATTAGTATGATGCAAATAAAACGGTGCAACCTCTAACGGCAAAAAAAGCTGCCGATAATGATGTAACAAGATAAACAATACAGAAAAAATTACTCATCCACCTTGCGGTTTGAGGCATCTTCTCAATTTCTTTCAATATAGAACGATAACGTTCGTGTCTACCATAATATAATGTATTAAAAATAAGAATGGCACCTGTTAGGAACATTCCGCCTAAGTTTACATATATATTAATTTCGTCTAAAGAATCAAATGCCATTAAAATACATAGGCAAATAGTAAATATATTTAATACCTGATAGAACGATATCCCAACAATGGAAGGAAATACCGGAATTCTTAGATTCTGAGCAACAGAACCACTCAGGCTGTATAGTTTGCAAAACAAATAATTGAAGAATTTCATATTAGTTTCTTTTAGTCATTTTTTATTTACGACCACGCACGGGTCTCTATGGCGTTTTTCTTAGCGATTATATGAATCGTGCTTCCAGCAGGAAGCAAGTGAATTTCGTAGGAAATCAGGTCGGAAATGATTCTTTGTCCCAATACCGGATTCCAAACATCAAAAAAATCTTTATCTTTTTCCTGAATACATCCTTTAACAACGTAATTAACCACATCTCCGGCAACAATACCAAAGTTCATCTTCATATCCACTTTATATACATCATTAAAATGTACACTATAAACAACACCATCTACCGTTAGTTTCATCAAAAAAGAATCAACTACACCTGCGGCGCGTCTGTCGATATAAAACTCATTTATAATTGCCTTATGTTTTAATACATCATTAATATCCATACCTTGTTTATTTTAGTATAGTAAGATCGTTTTTTAAGTAAACTGCCTCCGGAAAGGATTTCCGGAGGACAGCTCTCCAGTGAACACTATTTAGTAACGGGTTAGTGCTTTTTTTTATAAGTCTGCTAAAGTGAATACTGTGTACAACATTCCTTCGCTGTTTTCAATCATCAATAAATACATATCTGATGAATTTAATTTAGCTGGAAGAACAAATGAGCCATTGGACACCTGTGGATAACCGTTATACAAAGTTTGTCCATCCATTGTTGAGATTGTAAATACCGAACCAACCAATGACTGATCGTACGATACTTTCATTATTCCATTTGCATAGCTAACAGTCAACATCACCGGCTGGTCATCACCAGCTCTTAAATCTTGGTAATTTGCTCTGGTCATCGCCAAAATGTTATTTTCAGCAAAAGCAGAAACCGATAGCATCATTGCCATAAACAATAATAAAAATTTCACTTGTTTCATTTTACATCTAAATTTTATACGTTAATATTTTATGTTCAGACGAACCCACCGCAGATTCATCCAATACAAAATTAGTCTGGACAGGGACTGAAACCTAATAAAATAGCAAAAAGAGTGTCTACAAGGCAAAAACATAAAGCCATGATATTCAATAGAATACATGGCTCAAAAAAACAAAAGTGTCTACAAGGGGTAAAAAGACTCAAAAAAGAGCTCTTTTTTTGGCTACAGATTACATAAAAATTCTTCTAAAGTAGTTTGCGCATTGGTCAACCCGGCCTTGGCACGGATACGCATTTTACGCTGACGGATGGAAGATGGGTTAATAGATAAGACCACAGAAAGTTCTTTCGTTTCTAGCCCTACAAGCAATAAACAGCAAAAGCGGATATCCTCGAAGGTCAGCTCGGGAACAGCCTGCTGAAGAGAAGTAGTAAATGATTTATAAACGGCATTCACCTCATTTAACAAGGAGGTCCAGTCGGCTTCCGAGAGCAATGACTTTCCGTCGTCCGTCCCCACCGTTACCTTCTGGGCGCATTTGATAATCTTTTTGGAAATCGCCGTATTTTGAAGTACTTTGAGTTTGAGCGAGTTCACATCGTTCTTTAACGCCTCTACCTCTTTTTCCTGCATACGGAGCTCTTCTTCCTGTTTTTCTATCTCATGCTCGCGAAGTTCCAGGGCTGAGTTCTGTTTTTCAAGCAGGGTATGATGCTCCTGCATCACTTTTCTTCTGTTAAGCAGCTCGTATTCCTTTTTACTTAATTCGGTTTCCATCTGCCGCAACTCAAGCTGCTGCTTTACCAAGAACATATCCTTTTGATGCAGTACCTGCTCCTGCAGTCGTATTTTCTTATCTTTCCGACGCATAATCAACTGGAAGACAACGATTAATAAAAGGGTAATGGCTATAATCAGTACTAAAGACAAAAAGTAACGCTGACTTTTTAATCTGAGCAGATTATTTTCGTTACGAATCTTTTCGGTAGTATATTTCTTTTCTATTTCCAACAAATCTGTTTTTGCTTGGACGCTTCGGATAGAATCGACATATGCCATTGATTCCTCGTAGTATTCCAATGCTTTGCTCCAATTTTTTTCTTCTTTTTCTACGAGATATTGCTGATATATCAGACCAGCCTTTGAAGCAGGATTATTTTCAGTTTTAGATATTTTTTGTAATAATTCTCTTGATTTCTCGATCTTACCTTGAAGGCCATATATATTACTTAGCGTTATATAATTGGGAATATTATCCCCTTTTGAATACTCCATCGATTTCAATAGATACTTTTCTGCTAAATCATACTTTTCCTGAACCCTATAAAAAAGAGCAATTCGATTATTAACCATTGAAGACACAACTGAATCTTTTAGCTCCAAAGCTAAAGAATCCGAAAGAGTGTAATAATTCAATACTATATTATCATTTTCTTTTAGAAAGAAACTCATAAAGCCTGTATTGGTCATAGCAATCACACGGCTTCTTAAGTTATTTGCTTTTTCAAAATAAGTTGCAGCTTCCTGGTATTTCTCTTTTGCCTGATTGTATTTTTCTTCAAATTTATATTGATCAGCCAAGTAAGTATTAATATATCCGGCTAAATTATAGTCTTGGGAACGGTCTGCTAAATCAAGGGCAATCAGATAAATATTCATGGCTTTATCTCGCTGCTGAGCGGCTTTATAAGCGTGTCCTAAAAACATACCGATTCGGGCTTGTTCATTTATTTGTCCCTTATCTTTAAAATAATTGAATGCCCGAAGCATATAATCAATAGACAAAGACTCCTTTCTTAACACATCTCGTACATTAGCATTTGCTAAACACCAGGCTGCAAATGTTTCGTCCGATAAAACATCCAACTCTTCCACCGACTCAAGTAATGTAAATGCGCTGTCCGGATTACTCTGAAGCAGAGCATCCGATTTTGATAGAATATCCTTAACGTCTTTGTCCGAACCACAAGATATCCAAAGGAATATAGAGATACAAATAAGGAAATATCGTGTAAATTTCATATAAGCAGACTTAATCAGCAATTAACGTCCAATAACAAGATACGCTCTTGAAAGTTCAAAAATAGTATTTCTTTTTTTATTAACCGACAAATATTATCTTTATTTTAGAATTAAGAATGAAAAAAGCGTTTATATGTATTGAATTTGGTGATAAGTGGTAGAAACACTATTGTTAAGATATTATTTTACATTAGTAAATAAATAAAAACTATATAGCAGACATACCTCTCACTTATTTAGGATTAAACCTGTCGTTTATATAAGGGATATAATTTTTTCTTAACGGAGATCTATGCAGTATGCAGCTGTCAAACGTAAAGTATCCAATTGTCAAACGCAAGTTCTCCATATGTTGAACTTACAGTATCCAGCTGCCTACTGAATAGACCTCCGTTATGTTTGGAATAAAGATGGTATTATTAAATGTTTTACATCGTATGTAACGGAGTAAACATATAAGTGCTCCCACAGCAACTATTGTAGACGAAATAGAACAATAAGCAAACATTACACTCCAACGAACACATTCGTTTACTGCAATTATTATTCATTTTTTATAAAGAAAGGCCTCCCAATAGGAGGCCTTTCTTTATTTTATTTTGTATATAAAATACATTTTTTACGCATCTGAGAGATATTTGTTAAAAACATCAAATATAACAGTTCTGGTTATTTGTCAATTAATTCATATATCATCAATGTGCTTATTTCAATATTTTTAGACAATTCTGTAAAACAATTAGACAAAACCAAATCTTAAATCTGGCTTTTAAACCTTCCTTTGCAATGTGTAAAATATAGTTAACAAGCGAATCATTATAAAATATATTAAATTAATCCACGTGCAATATAATTATATTTAAACAAAAGGGACAAATCGATCCACGCTTAATCAATAAACAAGAAATATTTTTATTAATAATTAAAATCAATATTTGTTAGTAAACTAATTTATGAATTTAAAATCAAACACAAAAAAGAAAGTCTATGCCTTCAAATTAGGAAATTGGCCATTAAATCTGGCGTTCTTGGCATTACTTTCGTCGACCTCTGTTTTCGCAGAAAACGGGTCAGAATTAAAATCCGGGGTTACTGTTACGCAACAAAATTCGCGTACTGTTTCCGGTATCGTTAAAGACGCCAGCGGTGAAACCATTATTGGAGCCAACGTTTCGGTAAAAGGGACTACAACCGGTACAATAACCGACATTGATGGTAAATTTTCACTCAATGTACCCGCAGGGAGTACATTAAAGATTTCCTATATTGGCTATCAGGATTTCGAAACAGTTATTACTACACAATCAACACTCGATGTTGTTCTGAAGGTAGATTCAAAAACACTTGACGAAGTAGTAGTTGTAGGTTTTGGCTCACAGAAAAAAGTTAACGTAACCGGTGCTGTTAGCATGGTTGGATCTGAAGTGATCGAATCCCGTCCGGTTCAGAACGTATCTCAGGCTTTGCAAGGGGTTGTTCCAGGTTTGAATTTTTCTGTAAACACATCAGGTGGCGCCCTGGACAATAGTTTAAATGTAAACATTCGTGGAGCAGGTACTATTGGAGACGGCTCTAATTCATCTCCATTGGTATTGATTGATGGAGTAGAAGGAAACATGAATGCCATCAATCCTCAGGATATCGAAAGTATTTCTGTACTTAAAGATGCAGCATCGGCTTCTATCTATGGAGCCAGAGCAGCTTTTGGGGTAATTTTGATTAATACTAAGTCGGGGAAATCAGGAAGAACCAATGTAAACTATTCTGGAAACGTTCGTTTTACAGATGCATTGGCAATTCCAGACATGTTGGATTCATACAAATTTGCCCAGTACTTTAACGAGGCAGCCAAGAACTCGGGTCAGGGTGCTGTATTTAGCGAAACACAGATGCAGCGGATTTTAGCTTACCAAAAGGGAGAAATCACTGATGGTGCTACGATAAACACAACAAACAATCGTTGGAACAACTATACCGGAGCTAATGCAAACACTGACTGGTTCAAGGAGATGTACAAGGATTGGGTTCCATCTCATGAGCACAATCTCAGTGTTAGCGGTGGTAATGAAAAAGTAACCTATCTTGTTAGTGGTAACTTTTTGGATCAGAATGGTCTAATTGCACACGGAAAGGACAAGTTTAACCGTTACACCTTGAATGGTAAAATTAATGCGACCCTTTCTGATTATGTAAAATTGAATTACAGTTCAAAATGGATTCGCGAAGACTATAAGCGCCCTTCATATATGACGGGATTATTCTTCCACAACATTGCCCGTCGCTGGCCGACAAACCCAGTGTATGATCCAAACGGATACTACATGGAAGGTAATGAAATTATCCAGATGGAAGATGGCGGTATACAAAAGAACCAAAAGGATTATGCATACCAACAATTGCAATTGGTAATTGAACCAATCAAAAATTGGAAAATCTATGCAGAAGGTAATATCAATACAATTACAAACTTTCAACACTGGGAAGTACTCCCGGTATATGCACACGACGTAAATGGCGATCAGTTCGCTTTTTCATGGGACGGACGCGCAGTAGGTTCAACTACTGTAAACGAGTATGGTTATAAGGAAAACTTTATGACAACCAATATTTACTCGGACTACTTCAAGCAATTTGATAATGGCCACTTCATTAAAGTGATGGGAGGTTTCAATGCGGAGTTAATGAAAACCAGAAGTCTGAGCGCTCAGGGTGATGGTTTAATTACACCAAGTGTTCCAACAGTTGGAACAACCACTACCAATCCTACAGTAGGTGGAGGTTATGCACATTGGTCGACTGCCGGTTTCTTCGGACGTTTAAACTATAACTACAAAGAGCGTTATCTAGTTGAAGCTAATGTACGCTACGACGGAACATCCCGCTTCGTGGGAGACGAGCGTTGGGGAGTATTTCCATCCTTCTCATTGGGTTGGAATATTGCCCGCGAGGATTTCTTTGCCGATTATACAGATCAAATCAGCACACTGAAATTAAGAGGTTCATGGGGTCAGTTAGGTAATATGAATACAAAGCTTTGGTATCCATTCTATCAATCAATGAATGTTGGGACAAACAACGGTTACTGGTTAGTGGATGGCGAAAAGACAAATACAGCCTATGCGCCTGGTATTGTTAGTTCATTGATGACATGGGAAACTATTGAATCGTGGAACTTAGGTTTGGACTGGGGTGCATTCAATAACCGTCTGACCGGTACTTTCGACTACTTTAAACGTTCTACCAAGGACATGGTGGGTCCTGCTCCCGAACTATCTTCGGTTTTAGGAACAGGTGTTCCCAAAATCAATAACTCAGATATGGAATCGTATGGTTTCGAACTTGAATTATCATGGAGAGACCGTATCGGCGATTTATCCTACGGACTAAAAGCCGTGCTTTCTGACGCACAACAGAAAGTAACTCGTTATCCTAACAAAAGCAACAGCCTAGGTACTTGGTACAGCGGTAGAATGAATGGCGATATCTGGGGGTATACAACACTTGGTATTGCAAAAACACAGGAAGAGATGGATGCTCACCTGTCAAAAGTTAATCAAAGCCGCCTGGGGAACCAATGGGGAGCCGGAGATATTATGTATGCCGACTTGAATGGTGATGGTGAAATCAGCAACGGAGCTAATACATTGGACGACCATGGCGATATTTCAATTATTGGAAACAATACGCCTCGCTACAACTATGGTATCACATTGGATGCTGCATATAAAGGTTTCGACTTTAGCGTGTTCTTCCAAGGTATTGGTAAAAGAGACTACTGGGTAAGTGGCGCTTACTTCTGGGGAGCAACTGGTGGCATGTGGCAATCTGCAGGATTTACAGAACACTGGGACTTCTTCCGTGGAGAAGACAACCCTCTGGGTGCTAATCTGAATGCTTACTATCCACGTCCATTGTTTACTTCAGGTAAAAATATGCAAACACAGTCTCGTTACTTGCAAGATGCATCATACCTGCGTATGAAGAATATTCAGTTGGGTTATACACTTCCTAAAAGCATAACGAGCAAGGCAGGCATGCAATCCGTTCGTGTATATGTTTCGGGCGATAATCTTGCTACATTCAGCAGTATGTCCAAAATCTTTGATCCTGAAACAATCGGTGGATCATGGGGTGATGGAAAACTGTATCCATTAAGCAAAACGATTTCTGTTGGTTTGAATGTTAATTTCTAATTTATTTACGATCATATGAAACTTAAAATAAGCAAAAACATAGCACTTTCATGTATTGCAATGGGTGGTTTGTTATTGAGCTCCTGTAACGATTTCCTTGACAGAGAGCCCTTAGACCAGGTAACACCTACTCAATACTTTAATGCAGAGGCAGATTTGGCAACTTATACAGTAACCTATTATAGCTTTCCGGTTCACAGCGGATGGGGCGTTGGCACGTTGAGTCTGGACAACGGAACAGACAATCAGGCAACAAGCAATGCAAGTTACAGTCTATATGTAAAAGGAAACTGGAAAGTCCCTGAAAATGCTGGCGGGAACTGGGATTTCTCAAGAATCCGTGCATTCAACTATTTCTTTGAGCAGGTTTTGCCTAAATATGAAGCAAAATCGATTCAAGGTTCAGAAAAGAATATCAAACATTATATTGGCGAGATGTATTTCCTTCGTGCATTGGAATACTTTAACAAGCTAAAAATGTTTGGCGACTTCCCAATTGTTACATCTACCTTGGTTGATCAGCACAATGTTTTGATGGAAGCAAGCAAACGCCGCCCACGTAACGAAGTTGCCCGTTTCATTATCGAAGACCTGGATAAGGCAATTGATTTGATGCAGGAAAATTTCAAGAATAAAAACAGATTGACCAAAAATGCAGCTTTATTGCTTAAGAGCCGGGTTGCATTATATGAAGCAAGCTTCCTTACATACCACAGAGGCACACCTCGTGTTCCTGGTGAAGCAGGTTGGCCAGGTGCAAATATGGACTACAACAAAGATTTTTCAATTAATCTGGATACGGAAATTGATTATTTCCTTACACAAGCCATGGAGTCTTCTAAGCTGGTTGCTGATCAGATTGATCTTACACCCAATTCTGGAAACTTAAATCCTGCCGGCACTTCATTTGCAAACTGGAATCCATATTTTGAAATGTTTGCTGCAGAGGATATGTCAAAATACGACGAGGTTATCTTCTGGAAGTCTTATAATGCAGATTATACCACTCACGGTGTAAGTGTATATATACGTAACGGAGGAAACTATGGCTTGACCAAAGGTTTTGTTGATGGATTCGTAATGAAAAACGGTTTACCAATCTACGCGACAGGCTCTGGTTATTCAGGAGATGAATCAATTATGAAGACTAAAACAGGCCGTGACGATCGTTTACAGCTGTTCCTTGCTGGGGAAGAAGATCGTTTGGCTACAACCAATGACACAACGTTCTTTGGAGCTCCCAACATTATCGGTCTTGAAGAAGTGCGTGATGTAACTGGTTACCGCATGCGTAAATGTTTCTCATATGATCCGGCACAAGCTCCGGGTTCTGAGTTAATGTGTACCTATGGATCTATTGTTTATCGTGGCGTTGAAGCTTACTTAAACTATATAGAAGCTTCTTACATGAAAAACAAATCAATAAATGCTACTGCAGCCACCTATTGGAGAGCAATCCGTGAAAGAGCAGGTGTTGATACTGATTTTAATAAAACAATCAATGCTACAAATTTAGCTTTGGAAAATGATTTAGGTAAATACTCTGGTGAAAAGCTGGTTGATGCTACTTTGTTCAACATTCGTCGTGAGCGCAGAAATGAATTCATGGGCGAAGGAATGCGTATGGACGACCTGAAACGATGGAGATCTATGGATATGGTAAAAGACTATGTAGTTGAAGGTTTCAATTTGTGGGATGAAGCATACAAAGCTAAAAATTATTACGAAGAAGTAAAAGTTAACGGTGTACCAACCGGCGAAATCAAAAATCTTCTAATTTCAGATGGTAGTGCTAAAGCCAACGTAAGTAATAAGAGCTTAAGCAAATATCTTCGTCCGTATCAGAAAGTGAAAGCCAACAATGAGGTTTATAACGGTTACAATTGGAGCAAAGCAAACTATTTGTATCCTATCGGTGTAAGAGAGCTTCAATTGGCTTCTCCAAACCAAGATGATGCTTCTCAATCAACCATTTATCAGAATCCTTATTGGCCAATTACATCTGGCCCGGCTACTGAATAACGAACTAATCAAGGTTAGCTGATTAATAAAAAAAGGACTTAGCTACTATCCTTCGGGATAGTTGACTAAGTCCTTTTCTATTTAGCCTGATTCTATCTATTCATTTATTGTATAGATACCTACATCCCTACCTATTGTTTAGACCAATACCTACTCATTATAAACAAATCATACGCAAATACTATCTTATAAGGAATCCTTATAAGATCTCAAAATACAAACTACAGAAAGAATAATGAGACTTAATTCATCAAATCAGAAGTTCATTCCCAAAAAGTAAGACAGAAGTTATTCATACTTCATATTAAGTCTTGAAGCAAAAGAAAAATATAAGAGTAAAACAATAGACTATTTACAGTAGGACCTTGATTATAACACCTTATCGTTCTACAAGAAATAACCTTTATTCAGATTGTTTCAACTTGATAAATATATATTAATTAGGGCAAATATAAGAAAGCTGAACTGCTCCTATTAAGAGATTTATAAGACAAAAAAAATGAGGATGAAACTTTTCTGGCTTCATCCTCATTTTATAATATCTACCACAGAAATATAAATTTATCTCATCTGGGTTGTAGAGTGAATTCGAAAGTATGAGTTTTTAAAGGAACACGGTAAGATTCCTGTACACCCGGTCCGCATGTAGCAGTACCAACACCCGACTGAACTGCATCGAGGTGAACGGTTACTGTTCCATCTTCAACTAAGTAATTCAAATGCGTTGCATTATCAATTACACGATCGCTATAGGGTAAAACACTGAATTCGAAAGGCTTCATACTGTTTACATAAAGTTCACATCCCTTATCGTCAGACAAATTTACCCAACGAGCATCGGTTCTGTTTCCTGTAGCCTGAGGTGTTATATATCCATGATACATGGCAGGTACGGTTGTTTCATAAACTCCGATACGCCCCGATTGTTTTCGGTCGGCATAGGTCTCATGTTCACCGCGCCCAAGATAAGATATCTGATTGAATCGATTGGGCATTGCAAATGTAATCCCTACACGAGCTAATGATTTTACAACAGAAGTATCCGGAGTATAGGTAGTGGCAACGTGTAAGGTTCCATCTTTCTTGATTGTATATATAAAGGAAGATGTTCCGGTCTTAACATTCTTAGAATTAACTAAATCAACCGTTGTTTCTACCACCCGGTTATTACCGGTTCCTGTTACCTTAATATCTTTTACTTGTTGTTTCAGGCTATCTAAGCCTGCGGCATACCAATATTTGCTTCCGAACCGGTCGCGGTTATCATTATCAGTTGGTGCACGGAACAGGTCTAGTCTGACTGGCGAGGTAAGCATTTCCTCTCCTTTAAAAACAAAAGAGGTCAATTCGCCGGTTTTATCCGAGATAGTTGCAGAAACCAGATCATTGGTAATCGTAAATCCATTCACATTTAATTTTTTACCTGCAATTCTATTTTTTTCATTATTCATTCCCCTTGTTCCTTCCAGAACAAATTGATCGTACGCAACCTCGTAGTCGGTCGGCAAAAACTCAGTTTCTTTTACAGGCGTCCAACGAAGGTTTAAAAATGCTTCACTTACCGAATTGGGCAACATCACTTTCCCGATAGTTATTAATGTTGTATCGTGAGGTGCACAAGCTAAAGACATGGTTCCATTCTTTAATACTACTCCCTGATCGCTGGTAATATCCCAATGTAATGTATAAGCACTTAGATCCGTAAAATCATTCCAGTTCTTAATCTTCACAGTAAGATTTTCTCTGTCCACCAACGTTGCTTTTATATATTGATAGACTTTTTTTACCTCCATCAGATGTGGGTGAGGCTCACGGATTGCATTTACAAGTCCGTTTCCACAAAAATTTCCAAAACTAGGTACATCCTTTGGTCCGTAATCGCCACCATAGCTCCAGAACCATTTACCGTTGGCATCCACTTCCCTGAAGGACTGATCCACCCAATCCCAAACACATCCTCCCTGAGCCATGGGCTCATTTTCAAAAACATCCCAATATTCTTTTAACCCTCCAACGCTATTTCCCATTGCATGTACGTACTCACAAAGAATAAACGGACGATAGGGCTTTGGATTGGTTTGGGCAAGGTAAGCCTTAATTTCGTCTACGCTACGATACATCCTACAGTAAATATCTGTATTATAATTTTGCTCGGCACGCTCATACTGAACCAATCTGTGTTTCTCTACCGATTTCAACCAATCGTATGTCCTTTCAAAATTAACTCCATTTCCAGCCTCGTTACCCAGCGACCAGATAACAATACTTGGATGATTTTTCGACCGCTCGTACATGCGCTTTGTTCTGTCCATATGTGCCTCCATCCAGGTTGAGTCTTTCGCCAGTGATGCAGCACCATACCCCATTCCGTGGGATTCGATATTTGCCTCATCAATTACATAAAGGCCATATTGATTACACAGTTCGTACCATAACGGGTCTGTAGGATAATGAGAGTTACGCACAGTATTGATATTGTTCTGTTTCATCAGCTTGATATCTTGCAACATCAGCTCTTTGGTTACTGTTCGTCCTGCCTGAGAATGCTCATGACGATTTGTTCCTTTTACCAAAACCGGTACTCCGTTGATACAGAATCGTCCGTTCTTGATTTCAGAAGTTTTAAATCCAACCTGACATCCGGTGTATTGTATAACTTCGCCCTTTTCATCCAGTAATGAGATAATGAGCGAATAAAGTGTCGGCGATTCGGCACTCCAGGGTTTCACTCCGGGGATACTCTTCTTACTGAAAAATACTGGGTGATCTCCTTGCTCTTTAGATATTCCCTTTGTTTCGGAAAGTACCGTTTTCATTCCAGCGTCCAACAATTCGTATTTAACAGATGATGAAGCGGCAGCTCCGGAAACATCAACTGATAAATCAAACTGACCGGTTTTATAATCAACAGTATCCAAAGTAGAGATCACTTTATAGTCGGAAACATACTGCTTCGGGGTGCTATACAAATAAACAGAACGCTCTATTCCTGATATACGCCAGAAATCCTGGCATTCAAGATAAGATCCTGCACTCCATCTGTATACTTCAAGTGCAATGATATTCTCTCCATCTTTCAATTCCTTGGTAATATCCCATTCGGCAGCAGTTTTAGATCCTTGATTATATCCCATCAATTTGCCATTGATCCAGACATAATAAAAAGAATTTACACCCTCAAGGCATAAAACAACTCTACGGCCTTTCCATGTTGCAGGAACGGTAAAGGTCCGTCTATAAGATCCTACCTCGTTTTCGGCATGAGGAACTATCGGATGTGTCGGTTTACCGAACTCATACGTTTCATTTACATAAATAGCCGTTCCATACCCCTGACGCTCCCAGTTACCGGGTACTTTTATATCAGCCCAGTTACCTACATAATAAGATGGTTTGTAAAAATCTTTCGGTCGGTTATCGGGGTTTTTCACCCAATGGAATTTCCATTCCCCATCCAGACTTTTATAAAAAGGAGAGGATGTGTGATCACGCCGAATAACTGATTCTTTTGTTTCATAAGGCCACACGTATGTGTGAGGCGCTAGTTTGTTGAGTCTGATGGCATGCTGACTTTGCCATTCGGGTAGCCCGTTTTCTGATTGGGCAGATAATCCGGAACAAAGCAGCATAAAGCCTAAGGCAGCAATAGTCTTTTTCATGAATTCATATTTAATGTTGAAATGTGTCTGGTGTAGAATCCAGATATCCACTCCTTCTGTTTGGTAAAAATCCGAAGACATTAACAAACAGAAGAGAGCGAACATCCTCTTGTTGTGTTTTTCTTATGTATTATAAATCTAGCTTTGGTAACGTATATCTTTTACCGTAAAACCTATTACGGTCTGTATTTCAGCGTATTGTTTTATTATTGGCAAAGATAGTACTCCTAGTTCTTCAAAAAGTGTGTTTTTGTCTATTCTTATTACATTTTTGTTTATAATAGAATGAATGAAGTGAGGTTTTTTAATTTTCCAAAATAAAGCTGTACTTTTACATTTATATAATTCATGTATATGACAACTCGAATGTATTATAAACGTTTCATCTGTTTCGTCACCTTATTTATTTTTTTAACTCTATCTGGCAACGCAATTCCAGAATATTATTTTAAACAAATTTCATTGCAAGAAGGCTTGTCACAGTCAACTGTTTATTGCATGTTGAAAGACAATAAAGGAATGATCTGGATTGGAACTAAATTCGGATTAAACAGATATAACCAGTCGGAAGTAAAATCCTATTACAACGAAATAAACAACAACCAGTCGCTCCCGGGAAATTATATATACTTTATAGCGGAAGATTCTCTTAAGAACATCTGGATTGGGACAGACAGAGGGTTGGCAACCTACAACAGGGAGACTGATGATTTTACACCTGTTACATTCGAAAAGCAGCGTATCAGCCCCCAAAGTTTTGTTACGATGCGCGATCGTATTCTATTTGGAGAATCCGGTCGTCTTTTCAGCTTTGATTATAAGTCTGAGAAACTATCGATGTTGGAAGCTACAGATAATCCCATAAAAAACGAGATGATAAACAATCTGGCACTTTGGCGATCTGGTGAGTCAGAATACGCAAGTAAGGTTATTATTACGTGTAAATGGAAAGGCATGTGGATGTTCGATCTGCAGGATCAAACGCTAAAAAAAATAGCACCTATAAATGAAAGTAATATTTCCAGTTCTTATATTGATTCGTCTGATAGAATATGGGTAGCTCCATATGGACAAGGTCTAAATTGTTATTCGAAAGAAGGGAAACTCAGTCATCAGTTTTCAACCAGTAATTCGGGCTTAAGTAATAATGTTGTTCTTCGCATGATTGAAAAAAACAATCAGCTATGGATAGCTACAGACGGTGGAGGGTTATCTGTCCTTGATTTAAACAACTTTTCTTTCCGTGTTATAGAGCACAGACCAGGCGATCCTTATTCAATTCCAGTCAATTCCATTGTCAGTCTTTACAATGATGATGAAGATTATATGTGGGCCGGAAGCATTCGAAACGGGTTAATAGGCATTAAAGAGATATTCATCAAAACATACAAAGAAGCTCCATTGAATACTCCTTATGGCTTGTCGGATAAAACGGTAACCAGCCTTTTTGAAGATGTATCCGGAATTATCTGGATCGGAACAGATGGAGGTGGAATTAACAGGTTTGATTCCACGAACAAGACTTTTAAACATTATCCCTCAACATATGGGAATAAAATCATTTCACTTTCTCAATACAGCAGCAACGAGTTGGTTTGCTCTGTTTTCAGTAAAGGGCTATTTCTGTTCGATAAACACAATGGCAGTTTTCGTAAATTGGAAATATGGAATGCAACAGAAAGTAACCGGATTTTCAATAATGGATATTCCGTCAATATTGCATTATTAGACAAAGAAAATCTTCTGTTGCTAGCCGACACTCCCTACTTCTACAATTACAAAAGCAAAAAAGTAGAAATACTTCCTTCAATAAACCAAAAAGTTGGAATTTGGTATCCTCAAAAATTTCATTTGAATAAAAAACAAACACATCTCATTGCTGGAAATTCGATTGTTGAAATTGATAACAGAGAAAAAACTATTCATACACTCATGACGCTTCCAGATTCTATAAGAAACATCGAAGCATTTTGTAAAGATGATGAAAATTATTTCTGGGTCGGCACATCCAACAATGGATTATTTCAAATCAACGCTACCACAAAGAAGATAAAGAAAATTCAGACGCAGTTATTCAGCGGTGTAACATCTCTAATTTCCGATTCGAACGGAAGAATATGGGTAGGTACACACAATTCATTATTTGCCTATTTACCTTCCGAGAACAAATTTGTTGCTTTCGGAGAATCTGATGGCGTTTTCGCCAATGAATATGTAAACAAATCCACCCTTCTTACTCGTTCGGGAGATCTATTCATCGGAGGAGTAAACGGTCTGGTTCAGATAAAAAACACAATTCCTTTCAATGATTTTCCGGAACCTGTTATCAGTCTGATGAGTGTGGAACTGGACGGAGCTATTTGCAATATAGAAGAAGGAGAAAACAGTTTATCCATCCCTTGGAATTATTCTACATTAAGTCTTAATGTGATCGCCCAAGAGAAAGATCCAATGAGAAAAAAGATATTCCGTTACGAAATTATTGGTGAATCTCATGAATTGATCTCGTCGCAAAGCAACTCCTTAACATTACACACACTACCTAGTGGGAAATATCGAATTATGGCATCTTGTTTAGGACGCGATGGCAATTGGAGTGTACCAGTTGAGGTACTTAATTTACACGTAAAAGGGCCCTGGTGGAAAAGCGGATGGTTTACCACTCTTTATCTATTGTTTTTCATTACTATGGCCTATGTATTATTCCGTTATAGCATTCATAGGAAAGAGAATAAATTAAAATGGAAACTCAAAGAACAGGAACAACTTATCTATGAAGAAAAAATAAGTTTCTTAATCAACATAAGTCATGAACTAAGAACCCCTCTCACCTTAATTTATGCCCCCTTAAAACGGATGCTTGATAAAAGCAACCTTGAGGAAACTGTAAATAGTCAGCTAAGCTCCATTTACAAGCAAGTGCATAAAATGAAAAATACAATAAACATGGTTCTTGATGCACATAAGATGGATGAAGGACAGAACTCGCTTTCATTAAAACAGCACGACCTCAACAATTGGATTGTATCAATCGCCGATGATTTCCGGATGGAATATAAATCCTCTGGAATTGAATTGTGTTACGATTTAGATCCAACAGTTGGATATATCTCGTTTGATGATGTTAAAATAGAGATTGTTCTTTCCAATTTGCTGATTAATGCATTGAAATTTAGTGAATCCGGAACTAAAACGATTGTTTCAACACAAAAGAAAGACAATAGTGTTCGGATCTGCATCTCTGATGAGGGAATTGGCTTAAACAATGTAGATCCCAATAAACTCTTCAACAGGTTATATCAAGGTGTACACGACCGAAGCGGTAGTGGAATTGGCCTTTCTTATGCAAAAGCACTTATAAAAATGCATGGGGGGTTCATTGGTGCAGAAAACAATCCGTCCAAAGGAGCTACCTTCTTTATAGAGTTGCCTCTATCACTAAAAGAAACTCAGGTGAAAAGCAATAAAAAAGGTATGATGAATGAGTTTATTTTCAATAGTTCAGAAGATAAAGCTCCTGTAATCACAGACTCCTTTGAATTAAATAAGTATACTATTTTGATTGTTGAAGATGAACCCGATCTTAGAAACTACCTGAAGCAAACATTAAAGGAGTACTTTAATCAGGTTTATGTGGCAGAAAATGGAGTTAGCGCCCTTAATATTATAGCGCAAAAACATCCTGATATAATTGCGTCGGATGTTATGATGCCTCAAATGGATGGTTTTGAATTATGTAAAAAAATAAAAGAGGATATTGAAATAAGTCATATACCGGTTATTCTTCTTACAGCTTTGAGTGGTCAGGAAAGTTCCGATCTGGGATATAAGTTAGGAGCGGATGTGTATATTTCTAAACCTTTTGAAATTGATTTACTATTAGCGGTTGCAAAAAATATTATCAGAGGAAGAGAACTTACAAAAATCAGACATAAAGAAACATCTGTTGTGATTTCACCTATAGAATCGACTTACAGCAATGCTGATGAAAAATTTATGATAAATTTAAATGCTTTGATAAACAAAAACCTAAGTAATTCAACCCTCGACGTTCAGTTTATAGCGGATAATCTGGCAATGAGCCGTGCCTCGATATACAACAAAATGAAAGAACTGGTAGGTATAGGTATAAAAGATTATATTAACAAAATCAGGTTGACAGAATCGACTCGTTTATTAGTCAATACAGATTTAACGATTATGGAAATTGCAGATAAAACTGGTTTTTCAAATCAACAATATTTTAGTACTGTATTTAAACAGGCATACGGAACATCGCCGTCCAAGTATAGATCAGAGCAGACCGGAATCAATGAAAAAAATGAATACTGATAATATCCATAAAAATAGATACGGATAAAAAAAATGACAGCAACAGTGCCATAATTATAAAAAAACCACGTAATTTGCTTGGAAAAATATAACACTTTATCTAAAAACTATTAAAACTCAGAATTGTATGATTACATTTATTTGCTCAATCGTCTTATTAATTGGAGGTTATTTCATTTATGGTACTTTTGTGGAAAAACAGTTTGGGGCTGACGAGAACAGGAAGACTCCGGCCTATGAAAGTGAAGATGGGGTTGATTACGTCCCCATGAGTTGGAGCAAAATTTTTTTAATTCAGTTTCTTAACATTGCAGGTCTCGGACCAATTTTTGGAGCAGTATTAGGTGCTGTTTACGGACCATCTGCTTTTATATGGATTGTTTTAGGAAGTATTTTTGGAGGGGCCACCCACGATTATATATCAGGAATGATGTCGTTGCGAAACAATGGAATGAGTTTACCCGAAATAGCCGGAAGGTATATGGGAAACGGATTCAAACAATTAATGAGGGCATTCACATTAATGCTTATGATCTTGGTCGGTGTTGTTTTCGTTGCTGGTCCGGCCAAGTTACTGGCAAACATGACTCCTGAAGTATTGGATTATACATTCTGGATTATTACAATTTTCATATATTATATACTTGCAACAATTCTTCCGATCGACAAATTAATCGGAAGAATCTATCCATTTTTTGGATTTGCATTATTATTTATGGCGGTAGGTATTGGTATTTCAATATTTATTCAGGGTGCTCCAATCCCTGAAGCCAGTTTATCCAATTTACATAATATGAATGCCGACCCTGATAAATTCCCAATCTTCCCGATGCTTTTTATTTCTATAGCCTGCGGTGCTATCTCCGGATTTCATGCAACTCAGTCGCCTTTAATGGCTCGTTGCCTCAAAAATGAAAAACAAGGAAGAAGAGTTTTTTACGGGGCTATGATAGCAGAAGCAATTGTCGCGCTTATATGGGCTGCTGCAGCCATGAGCTTCTTCGGCAATGTAGGTGGGCTACAGCAATTTTTGGCCGATAACGGAAATAATGCTGCTGTTGTAGTAGATAAGATCTCTCATTCCTGGCTTGGTAAATTTGGCGGATTATTAGCGATTATTGGAGTTATTGCCGCCCCCATTACATCCGGAGATACGGCATTCCGTTCTGCCAGATTGATTGTTGCCGATTTTCTGAAGTATAAGCAAAAAAAGGTAATCAACCGCATTATCCTTTCTGCTCCCATTTTTATAGCCGGTTTTTTCATTCTTCAAGTCAATTTTGATGTTATCTGGCGCTATTTCGCATGGTCTAATCAAACATTGGCTGCCTTTACATTATGGATGATTACGATCTATTTTGTTAGAATGAACAAGAATTATTGGATCACCTTGCTTCCGGCTCTGTTTATGACTATGGTCACTACAACTTATCTGGTTGTTGCCCCAGAAGGATTCCGTCTTCCTTTGAATTACGGATATGCTGTCGGATTTATTACAACGATGTCATTATTGCTCTGTTTTGCTTATTGGGCAACCAAATTAAGAAAAACGGAGACAATAAAAATAAATTCAAAAGATTGATATCTACTACAATACCTCTGCTAATACTGACAAAGTAATAGTATTAGCAGAGGTATTACATTTATTTATCATATAAAAAACATCTTTACATACAATTATAATAGTCATATCGTTTATTATTTCAATATTTAATAATTATATTTGACCGTTTATTTACATTAAATTGACTATTATTAATTGATAGCACTAATTAGTAACAACCTATTAACATTATCCCAATTTATGGAAAAGTATCTATCTGATTTGTATACGATGTCCACTTATGCGATTAAAGCACCATCAAGTCACAACACTCAACCCTGGCTCATTTTTATTAAGGACAACGGCTTCGAAATTTATCCAGATTTTAGCAACCCTCTACCTATAGCTGACAATTCGAATAGGGAACTATATATAAGTCTGGGATGTGCTATTGAAAACATATGCCTTGCAGCTAACGAAAAAGGATATGGGGAAGCACTAACATTTATTCAAAATGAAAATCAACAAATAAGCGTTCGAATTGATTTATCCAAGGGAACTGCCAATCCTAGTGCCCTATTTTCTCAGATTAGCAAAAGGCAAACCAACCGATCAGTATTTTTTGACCGGGAGATCCCGGAAAAAGAAATAACAAAGTTAACTAATTTGAAAATGGATGAAGGGATAAAACATTTTATCTATAAGTATAACGATACAGAATTTAACCTGATACGATCTTTCGTAAGAGAAGCCAATGAGATACAATTGGCAGACGATCGATATAAAGACGAACTTTTGAATTGGATTCGATTTTCTACTAGTCAAATAAACCAGTTCCAAAACGGATTATCTTATAAAACATTGGGAGCCTCAATAATTCCTCCTTTTCTACGTAAAATAATAATTAGGTCTCAGCTCAAGGCATCTGCTCAAAACAAAGCCGACGAAAAAAGGATGCAGACTTCATCTCATTTCGTTCTGTTTACGTGCGAAAATAATACACCAAGAGAGTGGATCAAGCTAGGTCGTTCACTTCAACGTTTTTTACTTCAGACTTGCAAAATGAAAATTGCATCCGGATTCTTAAACCAACCCTGCGAAGTAGAAGTTATTGCAGATAAAATGAAAGATTGTCTCCAAATTGAAAACAGACATCCAGCCATTCTGCTTAGAATAGGTTATGCCCATCCCGTAGCATATTCGCCACGGAAACAGGCATCGTCTTTTATATTCAATAAATAATAATTATTTAAAAACCTTTAAGCGTTCTGTCAATGGTTTGAATTCCTTTTCACCTGGTTTTTGCACCGGTACCCCAAATGGCATCTCTGCAATTAGCTTCCAGGAGGAGGGTAATCTCCATTCCGCTTGTACAGCCTCATCTATCAGCGGATTATAATGTTGTAAGGATGCGCCGAATCCGGCTTCTTCTAGAAGCGTCCAAACGCCCAATTGATGCATTCCGGATGTATGCTGAGACCATACTGGGAAATTACCTGCATAAGAAGGAAATGCTTCTTGTAACCCTTTAACAACCGATTGATCTTCAAAAAACAGCACAGAACCATAACCGGACGCAAATGCTCCGTCAATCTTCGATTCGGTAGCAGTAAAGGATTCTGCCGGAACGATCTTCTTAAGAGCATCTTTCGTTATCTGCCATAGTTTTTTATGATTTTCACCCAATAAAAGAACAATACGTGTAGACTGAGAATTAAATGGAGAGGGTGTATGTAATAATACATGAGAAATAATATCTTCTATCTCCTGATCACTTATAAGCGATTTATTACTCAGTGCGTAATATGTTCTTCTTTGCTTAAGAGCATCTTTAAAATTAGCAGCCATAGTTTATTCTTTTTCAAAATTACACTTATAAAACAATCAACTATGGAAAATGTTTACTCAATTCAATTTACGTAGATAAAACTCCAGATACACATATAACAAAATAAACATTACCAGTACACAAGCCATGTACAACCAACGGTAAGGAAAGAGAATAAAATAACCAGCAACTATCAGGGATTGGACAGATGCATACAAGAATGAAACGATGATTGGGGGAATATTACCTCTTGAAACAAGCAACTGATAGATATGTCTACCTTCGGATTCAAAGACATTTTCTTTCCGAAAAATCCTATAAACTACAGTAATAATACTATCTATAAAACAAACCACCATCAGTATTAAATATGACACATCATTAGTTAGAAGAATGAGCTTCCATAGAGCAAACAATACAATTACGGCCAACATTCCTGCTCCGGCCTCTCCTCCTAAGGCCCGGCTACGGTATTTAATATTAAAGAATATCAATAAAAAAGATAAAACGATCGCTATCCATAAGTACATTTCGTCAATAAAGGGAACCATTCGTGAATTTATAAAAGCAAGCGTCAATAATACCACAAAAGAAGTGGCACCACTTATGCGATTAACCCCATCGATTGCACGAAACGAATACATTATTAATACTGAAACAATTAAGACAAGTAAAAAGGAACAACATATACTGTCGTTGTATATATCAAGATCATTAAACATAAACAACAACGATCCCCACAAAGCCAGATGCTGAATTAGTTTAGACATTGGCTTTACATTATTCCACAAACCTATTACAGCCAATAAAGTTATGGCAAAAAAGAAACCAGGATATATAAAACCATGGATAACACTAAAAAATAACATGCCAAGGTACAAGAGAAGTCCCGCCCCACTCCAGACAGGACGTTCATCCTTTTCCCTTTCATGTATAGCCGCAAAAAATGATGTTTTATTTACCAACCGTATATAAAACATTTCGGTTAGTATTAAAACAATCGCAATCATCACATAGACCATTTCACCCCTATTTAATTGAAATATAATCCTAAGATAAAGCAACCGATACTTAAGCAGCAAATATACTATTATTTCACTAAACAGGCAATTTAAGATCTCAAATTTAATTATATCAATGAAATAGGAAACACATCAAACTCTATCGGTAAGATTCATTTCCCATTAATTTCAAATCGGAGCATAAAATTTCCGAAAATTGTGCGGCTCCATCTAAAGTTAGGTGAGTGGTATTATAGAAGCATGATTTATCATAACAAATGGGATGCAATGAATAATCAAGAAAAGGAACACCCATTTTATTGGATATATCCACATAAATCTTAACGATTGAATCTCTGTTTAATATAAGTCGCTGTCCCTCTATGTATTCAGGAGAATATACCATTACGACTCGTATGCCTTCATCCGCTGTCTGCCTGATAAAAGAAATTAAATCTTCAATTACATTCTCATCAATTGGCATTTTTTTCCCCATTGGATATTGAGCTTTGAATTGCTCAAAAGTTCCATCCCATTTATAATTTTCATTTATAAAACCTTTATACCTCTCTACCCCCGATTCCGGAATACCAATAAAGGAAAAAAAGCCCTGTTTCATTGCATCGAAACAACGATTGTACTTTGTGATCGGATTATAATAGTCGAACCACTGAAAACCATTTTTATAACCCTTTAGCCCCTTTTGAATTTCCGGCTCATTTAAGATTGGAATAAACTGCTGTCTATCCGGGATACCGTCTTCCGTATGTAGCGTTGTTCCTGCATCTACAGATATAATGACGACAGAAGGTTTATTCGCGAAACGCCTGAAATAATTATACCTTAATTGTTGGAAAGGGAAAGTCGCATTTGTCGCTCCCAAATTATAACTATCAACCCGCAGTATTGAATCAATTATCTGAGTAGAAAAATGTCTGTAGGCCCTTGAATTTCCAAGAATAATCCAATTAGAACGAATAGAATCGGTACGGTACCGGTTCCATTCTCCAAACTCACCCTTTCTCAGAGATCGCAGTCCATGATCCGACAACTGTCCGAAAATCAACCCCAGCACAACCATCAAAACAGAAAAGAGTCCTATTTTAAGTAAGAAATTTCTCATCAGATTAAAATTGAAAATAAATAAATGTTTCTTCACCTCCTCCAAAGAGGAAAATGGCAATTAACAAAAACAAATAAATTGACCATCTCCAAACCCGGGATTTAATTTTTTGCAAAGCCAATCCATGCGATTCAAAACGTTGAATCCATTCTATCGTAAGCATAAAAAGAATAAACAACATGCATTTGGTAGAAAGATAAAACAAGTCAGGAATTTCAAAAAGTGAACCTGTAAACATGGCATTCAAATATTGAACAGCAGCATTGATGTTTTTAGAGCGGAAAAATATCCATCCAAGTAAAACCAGAAAGAAGGTAGAAAGCATTTGAAAAAACTCTTTACCAGAAGGTAAGAATCTGTTCTCAGCAACAACATCAGTAAATCGACGATTCTTTTTTAACAGCAACAAAGGCAAAAACAACAATCCATGATAACCACCCCAGGCAAGGAACGTCCAGTTGGCACCATGCCAAAATCCGCTCACAACAAATACAGTCAGCGTATTTCGAATAGTAAATAATAAATTATTCCTGCTCCCTCCCATCGGTATATATACATAATCACGGAACCAGGTAGAAAGAGATATATGCCACCGTCTCCAGAATTCGGCTATATCTCTTGAAAAATATGGGTAATTAAAATTTCGCATTAATGAAAACCCAAACAACCGCGCTGTTCCTATTGCTATATCAGAGTATCCGGAAAAATCACCATAAATTTGAAAGGCAAAAAACAGAGCACCCAATAACAGAGTACTGCCAGGTTGGTAACCAGCCCCGTCAAACACCTGATTTGCATATATAGCACAATTATCAGCCACAACCATTTTCTTAAACAATCCCCATAAAATTTGTCGCATTCCGTCTACAGCTTTTTCAGAATCAAAAGTTCTCTTACTATAAAATTGGGGAAGAAGATTAATTGCACGTTCGATAGGACCTGCAACCAATTGGGGGAAAAAACTTACATAAGCCAAAAAAGATATCAGATTGGTTGCCGGCTGCAATTTTCTACGGTATACATCAATTGAGTAACTTAAAGCCTGAAATGTGTAGAAACTGATTCCTACAGGAAGAATAACTTGCATCGTATGAATATCAAATTCTTTTCCGAACAGGCGAAAAGCTTCAATAAAACTATCCACAAAGAAGTTATAGTATTTGAATCCGGCCAGTAATAAAACATTAATAAAGATATTGATTGCTGACACGTACCATGATGGAGAAAAACGTATTTTACTTTTTGATTCTAAATCTTCTGTCCGAAAACGTACAATTAATTGACCGGCTACAAAACTGCATACAGAGGTAAATCCAATAAGCAATAAAAAACGCCAATCCCACCAACCATAAAAAATATAGCTGACACAAACAATAAATAGATTTTGCCATTTTAGATTTGAATTAAGAACAAACCAATAAAGCAAAAAAACAATTGGAAGAAAGATTGCAAATTCCAATGAATTGAATAACATCTACGTACTAGATTCGTTCCATGCAAAAATAGTAAATCAAGCTGAAAGGATAAAACTTTTCAATCATTTTACAATTTTATTTATTAATAATTCTAAAATTATTACACAAAACATCCCGAATTCAAAATCAATTTTGTTTCTTTGTTCGTACTTATGAATTAAATACTCAATATTTATTTTGAATATTTGATTCCTTCATGAAGAGCTGACTAATTTATTCGTTTTATTTTACTTTTCGGGAATGTAAAGTAATATAATAAACATAATACTAAAATTATGAATAAGTTAGTGTATCGTTCCTATAAAGAGAGTGACAATATGAAATTTTTTAATGAATCTGAAATTAATAATGATTTCGGATGCAACAGCTTTGTAGCACAAAGTAATTCAATTTTTCGCAGCTTCAGCTATCAAAAAGGAGAGCAGGTAATTATTGATCTTAAAGAGGAAAATTCAATTATCATTATTACAGAAGGGACGCTTCTGGCATATGGTTGCGATCATCAATCAAAGATTTTATACTCCGGACAGATGTTTTTAAGGACAAAAGACTCCGGTAATTTGAACGGTGAAGCAACAGAAGATTTATCCTTGATTTGCATTCAGTTTAATAATGTTATAAGTACTTGTGAGAAGACCGCTCTTGACAAAATTTCAATTTATTGTCCCGCTAAAGCCGATGAATTTGAGATATTGGAAATCAACGAGGCTATGAAGCTGTATATAAATGGAATATCCCTTTTATTCAAATCAGGAGCCTTCTGTAATTTCATGTATGAGCTAAAGAAAAGAGAACTTATTTTTGTTTTGTATACATTTTACGACAAAGTAAATACCGCTAGATTCTTACTCCCTCTCATTGAAAACCAAAACAATTTCATCAGTTTGGTATTAAACAAATTTACAATTAATTGCAATGTCATTGAGCTTGCCAATAGATGCAATATGTCCCCAAAAACACTTACGAGAAAATTTAAGGAGCATTTCAATGATACCCCCTATCAATGGATTATTCAACAAAAAAATAAAAATATATTAAGCAGATTAGCCCATCCCAACGTAAACATACAAGCTATTTCTGAAGAGTTTGGTTTTTCATCTTCCGCACATTTTATCAGTTACTGCAAAAGATACCTTAAACAGACACCGTTGGTTATTCATAAAGAAATAAGGAAAAAGAATATTTAACTAAACACATCTTTTTATTTAATATTTGTCGCATTTATATAATTAACAGTCTGCGATTTGCATTTTGTTCCAAAACATTTTAAATAATTTTGTACTCTATTTTTCATTATATACAGAGAAATCCATTACGCTTCGGTTACTTATCTGATTATAAATACAATTGCTTCGGTTTACTAATTTAAAGAATTAAAAATGAAGAATAAACATTATTTTGAAGACAAAAAGGCCTACGATGCCTACATCAAGAAATGGAGAATCATTCAGACAATATGTGTAGTCATATTTATAGTTATTTTATTGTTTTTAATTTATCTTGTTTATCAGGAAGTCGTTTGTAATAAACCAGTACTTAACTGGCTGTAAAGCGACCTTGCTTTAAACGATTTCATTCAACTCTCATCTTGAATTTCTATCTTCGATTAGTCTAATTTCTGCAACTCAACATCAGTTTTTTGCAGTTCGTCAAAAAAATTTGACTGCCCATGTTTTCGTTTCATAGATTTGTCTCAAAAACAAATCGTATGAAACGAAAACTTATATTCATTTTCCTGTTTATACTAAGTACGCTAATCTGTTTGGCACAACAACAATCTTTGATAACAGGAAGTATATTTACAAACGACTATTTACCAGCCGAAGGAGCAAATATTGTACTATTATCAGCTACCGATTCGAGCTTCGTAACCGGAACTGCAGCTAATAAAAACGGGAATTTTCAACTCAAAGAAATACCTCAGGGATTGTATTACGTACAGGTATCTATGCTTGGATATCAAAAAAACTCCTGCAAAGCCACTGTTTTGGCAGGAAAATCTTTTATGCTTGACACCCTTTACCTAGAGCCGGAGGCAGTTAGTCTTAAAACGATCGTAATCACGGCAAAAAAGCCTGCGATCCAAATAGAAGCCGACAAAACAACAATCAATATGGAATCCGCCATTGTCAATAACGGAGGAAATGCATTCAGCGTATTGGAGGCTCTGCCCGGAGTATATATTAACAGCAATGGAACTGTTTCATTGAATGGGAAGAACGGAACTAAAGTTTTGATTGACGGAAAACCCACTTATTTGCAAGGAGAGGAATTGGTAAGCTTTCTTAAATCCACACCAGCCATATCCTTAGATAAAATAGAATTAATTACCAATCCTTCGGCCCGATACGATGCAAGCGGTAATTCCGGAATTATTAATATACGGACTAAGAGAACAAGAATAATGGGGTTCAATCTGGGAGTTACATCCAACTTCATGCAAGGAAAATATGAAAAGAGTAACCATTCTATCTCTTTCAACCATCGAAAAGGAAAATTCAATCTTTTCGGGATGTATGGGTATTATAGTGGCAGAAATTACGTTGATCTGCAAGTGATACGTGAATTTGAAGAGGAAAATCCTTCAGAACAAACTACATTCAACCAATTAAGCTATAGGAAGCGGAATGAAGGTTCCCATTATTTCAAAGGGGGCATACACTATTTTGCATCATCTAAAACCACATTCGAACTGGCTCTAAACGGTTATACATCCAACCTGGCAGAATCCGGGTCTTTAAATTCCAGCTTTATCAACCACATTGGAGAACAGGATTCGTCCATTAAATCGTCCACTATTAACGACAACCTGCGAAACAACATCTCGGGCACCATTGGAATGATACATAAAATAGACAGTACAGGGAAAGAGTTTTGTCTGTCGGCCGACTATCTTCACCATGCTGTAGATAATGATCAGTACCATAACGACCTTTTCCGCAATACTTCCCAAAATGAGGTTATGGCAGAATCGGCTGGGACTAAAAAAGGATCCATCGATTTATTTTCCATGCAAAGCGACCTCTCTTATCCAGTAAATGAAAAACTGCTTTTTGAAAGTGGTATTAAATCCGAATATGTGAATATAGATAATACCTCCGACTATAAAAACAAAGAACTAAAGGGATGGGTGCCTGATTACGGACTAAGCTCTCATTTTATCTACAAAGAAAACATCAATGCACTCTATTTTAACTCTCGAATTACACACCATAAATTTGTATTAGAAGCTGGATTACGTATGGAAAACACCAACATAAAAGGAAGTTTGCCTGGAAACAGACTGCAAACCGACTCTTCCTTTTCCAAATCTTATATCAATATATTTCCATCGGTTACATTAAGTTTTCAGGCAGGAAAGAATTACACCTTGAATCTATCCTACCGACGCCGGATAGATCGGCCCAATTACCAGGATATGAATCCTTTCGTATATATTTTCGACACTTATACCTACGAACAGGGAAATACCTCCCTGCAACCTCAATTCTCAGACAACCTGGAGCTATCATATCTTCTGGCGAACAACTATAAGGTGGCAGTTTTTTATAATCAGACTAACGACGTAATCGCTAAATCCTTTATTCTGAGCGAAAACAGCAAACGAGTATATGTAATGCCTAAAAATCTTGCCACTTACAGATCTTACGGAGTCCGATTAAGTGCCGGTAATCTCTCACCGGTAAAGTATATACAGTCTACCACCAGTATCGGATTAACACACAATCAATATGAATGGAACCTGATACAAGATGTAAACAAAACTGAACAAACAACGCTGATGTTTCACATAGGGAACCGCTTTATACTAGGTAAGGGTTGGTTGGCAGAGCTGACCGGATATTATAATGGGCGAATGGCAATGGGGCAAATGAAAATAGCCTCCTTCGGACAGCTTACAGCCGGGATTCAAAAAAAGTTATGGAACGACAGAGCCAGCATATCCCTTTATTCCAACGACCTGTTCCATACCAACCGGGTAAATATGACCACCCGTATCGGGAACAGTACAGCCCGTACATTTGAGAAAGAAGATCATTGCATCCTGGGAATTTCATTCACATGGAAATTCAGTAAAGGATTAGAATCAAAAGAATTCAAACGAAAAGGTGAAGCTTTTGACGCAAAACGTATAAATTTGTAATATTCCTGCAATTAGTTTATAAAGCATCGGTATAATAAATAAATCTGAAATGAAACGTTTCGAAAAATGGTTTTGGGTAATCCCTCTATTTGTTGCAATAATTGTAATGGCAGGGATACGTCTTGTTACCGACACCCCCAATGGATACAAATTCTGGGAAAGACCTATCAGTCAGAATCTGATAGAATGGATAGGTGCCACCATTATGGCCTACCTGTTTCAGGCTTTTATGTGTTACCTTTTAAAACGGAATGAAAAGTATGCGAATAAACTGAATTTAAAAAGATTATTGATCGAATACCTGATCATTGTGGTTGTAGGGCTATTATTTATAAATCCGTGTGTTATAATAATCCACCACTTTATTAATGACCCGGTGGATCTGGATGATCTTGTTATTGCCAGTGTCATTTTTACCCTGGTTCTCATTTTCACCTATTCCTTTTACAGAGGCAGTCAGATTCTGGATGCATATATCGAACAACGGCTTCAAAATGAAAAGGTAAAAAGCATTCAAGCCGAAACGGAACTCAAATATCTGAAAGCTCAATTCCGGCCTCATTTCTTATTCAACACACTAAACACCATCTACTTTCAGATAGATGAGCAAAATGAGGCTCCACGTCGTACTATAGAAAAACTTTCGGAACTGCTCCGCTACCAACTATATGATGTAAATCATTTGGTTACGGTAGAACAGGAATTTCAATTTATCGAAACCTATATGGAGGTGCAAAGGTTACGAATGAAAGAGAGTCTTAACCTTGAAACCTTTTTCGATCCGGCTTTAAAATCATACCATATTCAGTCGCTTCTGTTATTACCTCTGGTGGAAAATGCGTTTAAATATGTAGGAGGCGATTACTGGATACAGATAGACGCCCGGCTTGAAAAAGGAAACCGGATAACGTTGGAAGTCAGGAATTCCATCCCCGCTAACGCTGTAAATAACAGCAAGAAGGGAATCGGTCTTGAGAACCTTCAACGGCAGCTCGAATTACTGTATGCCGGAAAACACAAACTTCAATATATAAAATCCAATGGAACATATGTAGCTCATATGGAAATTGAATTGGTTAAAAAAACAACAATCGGATGAAACTAAAATGCATCATAACAGACGATGAACCTATTGCCAGAAAGGGACTGCAAAGCTATGTAGAAAGAATTGATTTTCTCGAATTGGTAGGCGTTTGCGAAGACGCGGTCCAGTTAAACAATCAACTTAAAAGTCAGCAAGCCGACCTGTTATTTCTGGATATAGAAATGCCATATATGACAGGAATCGAGTTGTTGAACAGTTTGAGCAATCCTCCTAAAGTAATTATAACCAGCGCATATGCCGAATATGCGATCAAGGGGTACGATCTCGAAGTAAGCGACTACCTGCTAAAGCCTATCTCTTTCGAGCGTTTTCTCAAGGCTGTAAACAAAGTATACGATCAGTTGATCTCTTCGCAGACTCCGGTTGTACAGGACTATCTATTCGTAAAAACCAGCCTGAAACTGGAGAAAATACGGTTTAATGATATGCGTTTTATCGAAGGTATCGAAAATTATGTAGCCATCTACACCAGCGATGGGAAAATAATAACGCACACCACGTTGCGTACCATTCTCCAAAAATTGCCACCAGAGCGATTTGTTCAGGTACATAAATCCTATCTTGTAAATATCGATAAAATTGATTCCATCGAGGGGAATCTTTTAGGCATCGGGAAAAGTAAAATACCCCTTTCGCGTACCTACAAAGAAGCGGCACTGGAAATAATCCTGAAAAACAAACTCCTCAAAGATGGTTAATTTCTTCGTTCTTCCAATTTAAGGAATAATAATGTACATTTGCCATTGGAAAAACAAAAAACAACCTATGATACGTAAACTGCTCTCACTGCCCCCCAATCTGTTGGAAAGTTTTCATGACCTGGAAAATGCTTCGCGCGAAGAATGGTTCTGCACCTCTGATCCTGTAGGATCTAAACTTGGATCGGGAGGTGGAACCGCATGGCTCTTGGAATCTTGCCGAAAAGAAGAAAACAATTATACAGAACGAAAAACATGGCTTGCTGCCGAAAAGCGGATTCTGCTACATGCAGGCGGACAAAGCAGGCGACTGCCGGGTTATGCCCCGTCTGGTAAAATATTAACCCCTGTTCCCGTTTTCAGATGGGAAAGAGGACAGCGTCTGGGACAAAAGCTCCTCGACCTCCAACTTCCGCTCTACGAACGGATCATGAAAATGGCTCCAGATTCATTACATACCCTAATTGCTAGTGGAGATGTATATATCCGCTCCGAAAAAGCACTGCAACCTATCCCCGAAGCAGATGTGGTATGTTACGGATTGTGGGTAGAACCATCGCTGGCCACTCACCACGGAGTGTTTGTTTCAGATCGAAAACATCCTGATGCACTCGACTTTATGTTGCAAAAACCCTCCCTCAATGAATTGGGCACTTTGGCAAAAACACATATGTTCCTGATGGATATAGGAATCTGGATATTAAGCGACCGGGCTGTAGAGCTATTAATGAAGCGCTCGGAAGGAGAAGGCGAATACGGATTAAAATACTATGATCTGTATTCCGACTTCGGTCGTGCTCTGGGTTGCAACCCAAGCGTTAAAGATCCGGAACTAAATTCGCTTTCAGTAGCTATCCTTCCGCTTCAGGGGGGTGAATTTTATCATTACGGTACCAGTAAGGAGCTCATATCCTCTACCCTTTCCGTACAGAATCTGGTTCGGGATCAACGTGAAATTATGCACCGCAAAGTAAAGCCCAATCCGGCTATGTTTGTGCAAAATTCCATCATGAAAAAGCCTCTTACGGCAGAGAATGAAAATATTTGGGTAGAAAACAGCTACGTAGGTACTGGTTGGAAAATCAGCAGGAACAATATTCTGACCGGGATACCGGCCAACGACTGGCAACTTTCTGTTCCGCCGGGTGTTTGTGTGGATGTAATTCCGTTAAGAGACAAGGGATGGGTGGCCCGCCCCTATGGATTAAACGATGCTTTTAAAGGAGATCTGTTCCATGCTGAGACCCACTGGATGGGTAAACCGGTGGCCGAATGGTTTTCGGCTCGAGAAATAGATCTATCGGCAACGATGAGCGGACAAACAGGCGATTTACAATCGGCCCCACTATTCCCCTATTGCGAATCCATCGAACAATTGGGCATACTCCTTCGCTGGATGATATGCGAGCCCGAACTGGAAGAGGGAAAAGCTCTTTGGCTAAATGCCCCCAGATTATCGGCCGACGAGATATCAGCCTCCGCCAACCTGTCCAGACTCTATGCCCAACGAACTCTGTTCCGACAGGAAAACTGGGCCCAATTGGCATCCAATTACGAGCGAAGTGTATTCTATCAGCTCAACCTGGCTGATGCAGCCGGCGAATTTGCCAAAGGCGGCATACCCTTACCTCCCCCGCTGCCCGAGGATGCAACTCTACTCAATCGGATGCACAACCATATGTTTCGTGCCAGAACCCTTCGTTTGCTTGGCGACAACCAGTATATAACCGACGAGAAAGCCTCGTTTTCGTTGCTTCGCGAAGGGCTGGTAGGATCAATTTCCGAAACAAAGCAGGAACCTCGCCTCAGCGTCTTTTCCGACCAGATCGTATGGGGAAGAAGTCCGGTTCGTATCGACCTTGCCGGAGGATGGACAGACACCCCTCCATTCTGCCTTTATTCCGGAGGAAATGTAGTGAACATGGCCATCGAATTAAACGGTCAGCCTCCCCTGCAGGTTTACATCAAACCCAGCAAAACATTTCAGATTGTTCTACGTTCTATCGATCTGGGAGCTATGGAGGTAATCAATACGTACGACGAGCTGAGCGACTTTTCTAAAGTAGGCTCCCCCTTTTCCATACCCAAAGCAGCCCTTTCTTTAGCTGGATTCGCGCCCCAATTCGGTGAAGGTAACTATTCCACTCTCGAAGAAAGGCTTAAAGCATTCGGATCCGGCATTGAAGTCACCCTGTTGGCAGCCATCCCTGCGGGCTCGGGACTTGGAACCAGTTCTGTACTTGCGGCAACCGTATTAGGAGCTGTTAACGACTTCTGTGGATTGGCATGGGATAAAAATGAAATCTGCCGGCGTACGTTGGTGCTCGAACAGCTTCTCACCACAGGAGGTGGATGGCAGGATCAGTTCGGGGGTGTGCTGCAGGGAGTGAAACTACTTCAGACAGGCCGTGGCTTCGACCAATTGCCATTAGTACGCTGGTTGCCCGATTTCATCTTCAGTAGTCCGGAATATAAACCCTGCCACCTGCTCTATTACACCGGGATTACACGTACCGCCAAGGGAATTCTGGCCGAAATTGTAAGCAGCATGTTTCTTAATTCCACCGAACACCTCGATCTTTTACAGGAAATGAAGTTACACGCGCTTGACACCTACGAAGCTATCCAAAGGGGTAACTTTACCGAAGTGGCAGCATTAGTCGGCAAAACATGGCAACAGAATAAAGCACTCGACAGCGGGACCAACCCTCCAGCCATCGAGGCAATTATCAACCAGATTAAAGACTATACCCTTGGATACAAATTACCGGGAGCAGGAGGAGGAGGTTATCTGTACATGATTGCTAAAGATCCGGTTGCCGCAAGCCGAATAAAAGAAATTCTCGTCCAAAATCCGCCCAACGCCAATGCGCGCTTCGTAGATATGAGTTTATCGGACAAGGGGCTTCAGATCAGCCGCTCCTGATTAAATAAGTTCTGAGCACAAAATAGCTTTATAGCTCAAAAAAAGTAGGTCACGGAAACGTTTAAAACGTCCGTGACCTACTACACAAAACAAAGTACAAACTTCTTAAGAGAGGAATCTTATTACTCTTAAGAGTTTAAAACTGATCCATATTAATTGAGAACACTTATTTCATTAATTTCTTTTCCAGCATACGCATAAAGTAACCACCTACAACCGAACGGGCCTGGAAACCACGCTGAGATCCGTTTGACGTCATATGCCAATCGCTCAAAGGCACACGGGTAGATGTTTCATTCGCATACTTCCATACCGGATTCACCAATGCATCGAAATCGGCCTGTGAACCGGTAAGACAAGCAGTCCAGATAATCCAGTCGGACTTCGTATAATCTTCGCGGTTATCCAGCGGCAGACCATAAGCATTTTGCTTTGTCTTATAAAATGCAAGTTCGGTTGCAGCAACCTCTGTCGGGAAAATATTGAATCCAAGTAAGCGGTCCCAAACAAGGTTGTACTTCTGACTCCAGGTTCCCGATTTATCAAATGTAAGTTTGTAATGATCGCCATCCTTTGCCATCTCTACCCATTTGGCAGCCATGTCGCGGGCAGTCTGCATATATTTTGCCTCCACTTCCTTCTTTCCAAGCATACCGGCCAGTTTTCCGTAACCTGCAACCCCCATGATTGCCTTGATCGAAAGATTGGTGTTATGGGCAAAGTGGCCTGCAAAATCATCTGTACACAACTGATTCTCCGGATCCAATCCCTCTTTTTGCAGGTAATCGGCCCAGGTAGTAAGCACATCCCAGTGTTTCGCAGCATAATCGGCATTACCCTCTACACAGGCGATTGCGGTTGTAAGGATCAACATATTGCCCGATTCCTCTACCGGCATATCACCTCCGTAAGTCTGACCATTAGCCAACGGATAAGTACCTACATCGTGGGCGGCAAAGGGTTTTGTCCATTTACCGCTTTCACTGTAATAGAAAATCGGATTAAGCATCCCCTTCAATAAATCAGGATTATACACCAGGAACAAAGGAGCCGAAGGGTAAGTTACATCCACCGTACCGATAGATCCGTTGCTAAAATTTTCTTTGGACAGGAATAACAGATTACCCTCTTTATCGGTAACCAATTTATGAGCTGCAATAGCCTGTCTGTAGGCCAAAGCACACAATTCGGCATACGACTTGCCTCCGGCAGCAACAGCGTCGGTCATTATCTGCTTATCAAATTCGCCGCAACGCTTCATCAGCTCCGGATACAATCTTTCGCCATCTTCAAATGCTTTCATTATATCCACTTTACCCTCCTGTTTCCAGTAGGCCATTCGGTTATCGTTAAAGTACTGAATGGAATACAAATCATCGTACCCGATCATCAGGTGGCCTCCAGTCTTTTTGTCGCCCACTTTTCCTAAATTATCGGTAAATGCCAACACCGTCATCTCTTTTTGCATATCACCGGATGTACGTCCGCCGTCCGCACTCAAGGTTCCGGTTTCCATAAACTCCTTCTTGCTATCGTAATACGCATTCATCTTTAGCGCTGTACGATCACTTTCGGCAGCCGCCAAATAGAAATACCCCCAATCAATCCGTAAATCATCACCTTTCTTACCCAAAACAGCCTGTTCGGCAGTACCAGTTTTAAGGTAACCGATACCTTTTTTACTTCCCCGTTCAAATGTAACCGGCTGTTCCACCTTGTCAACCGCCCATTGAGGGGTGGCCTCCACATAGATCTGCACATCGTGCGAAGCACCATCTGTAGAGCGAACCTGATACGTCAGGTAGTTAAACGGAGAAGAAAGAATATTCAAATCGTCCATCAACGCCGGGGCCGTAAAGATTACGTCCAGATCAACGGGGCCGCAACGGAACGTATAGAATGTCTGCGTAGGTAGCATCTGAGCCGAAAGCTGTTCGGCCACTGCCTCAAAGGTATCACCACGTTTCACTTTCTTCATAATACCGAAATCCACATATCCTCCGCCCACGTCATTCAAACAATGCGCAGCAATCACATTCCCGGTAGGCTTAAGAGAGGCGATTACCTCGGCCGGAATCTCCTTTATCAGGTCATAATTTAATCCACGTCCGGTGGTGGCAACCTCCATTCCATTGATATAGATTTCGATATTATCATCGTGCGAGAATTTCAGATAGAGAGTCTCTTTACTTACATCATCACCCAGATCAAAACTGCGACGCACCCAAATGTCTCGTGTATTCCAGGGTGTTTCACGGTTGGGATTACCATCTGTACCGAAGGCTCCCACCCCCTTCTTCCATCCGGCCGGCTGATAATCGGCTGCCATCCAGTTGCCTGTTGGTTTTGTTTCGGTATATACACCTTCCCATTTCATACTTGCCGCCGTTTCCAGTACAGGAAGCAAAGGGATCTCCTCCCTGCCCATGAACCGATAAGATTTTCCATCCACCCGTATCCCACCCAACAATGGGAAAGGCTTGCCGGTCCAATGTTTAGTCTCTTCCTCATTTAGTTTATCAGAAAACGACCAGGCACTGGTATAAGGATCAATGGTTACCAGCGGATAAGCCGGTGCACGTAATGAATTCGTTTCCATAGGTTCGTATACAGCAGTCGGCTTCGACATGTTTCCGCATCCTGTAGCTACGATCAATACAGAAAGTAAAGCTAAATTCTTCATGAATAATTATTTAAGTTTGGTTGATACAGAATAGGGTCTGTCAGAAGGAGCTACACCCCAGCCCTGGTTGGGTTTACTGCCCATTTTAAAACGGATGACACCTCCCTCTGTAAGTTCCTTGTAGGTTAACCACGTACGGGTAAAGCTTTTTCCGCTGAGGGAAGCCGACTGAATATAGCGGTTCTCCTGAGAATTACCTGCAGCCTCCAATATGAGTGTTTTGCCATTCTCCAGATGAATTGTCATTTTAGGGAATACAGGCGATCCAATAACATACTGGTCGGTACCCGGACAAACGGAATACAATCCCATGGCACTGATAACATACCACGACGATGTCTGTCCCTGATCCTCATCCCCGGGATAGCCGTCCGGTCCCGAGCTATACAGCTTATTCATCACCTCTCTTGCCCAATACTGCGTTTTCCAGGGAGCACCTCCATAGTTATATAGATAAATCATGTGCTGAATAGGTTGATTTCCATGGGCATACTGTCCCATATTGATCATAGCCATCTCCGTCATCTCATGAATCACCCTACCGTAGGTTCCCACCTTAAAAGTGTTGGGAACCGAAAATACCGAGTCAAGTTTGGCTACAAAATTACGGTCTCCGTCCATCAGGTTGATCAATCCCTGCACATCATGAAAAACCGACCAGTGATAATGCCATGCCGAGCCTTCGGTGTAGGGACCACCCCATTCGGTAGGATCAAAGTTGCCCACCCAGCTTCCATCTTTCTTCCGGCCTCTCATAAACCGGGTTTCGGTATCGTACACCTGCTTGTAATTAAAGATCTGCCGGCCAAAAATTGTTTCGTAATAACGGTTTCCCGTAAGCTTGGCCAACTGCATCGCACAGAAATCATCGTAACAAAATTCCAGTGTTTTCGCACCCGACTCGCCATATTCGGGATAGGGTACATAACCCAACTGAAAATATTCGCGCCATCCATCACGTCCGTTAGACGGACCGTGGGGCCCTTTATTCGTTGCTTCGTGATACATGGCCGCCAAGGCTTTTTCGGGATCGAAGGTGCGGATCCCCTTCACCCAGGCATCAGCCAACAACGAAGCAGCATGGTTTCCAACCATTCCGCAACTGTGCCCCGGAAACGACCACGAAGGTAGCCATCCGCTTTGGTCGTATGCGTCAATTAGAGATTGAACGTAGCGTCCGTGCATTTGTGGATGTAGCAACGCATTAAGTGGAAACTGTGCTCTGAAGGTGTCCCAGAAACCATTGTCGGTATACATATATCCTTCATGAAGCTGTCCGTCGTACGGACTATAATAGATAGGGTTATTGTTCGCATCCAATTCATAGAATTTGCGGGGGAAAAGCATAGACCGGAAGAAACAGGAATAAAAAGTAGCCACCTCTTCGTCCGTTCCACCTTCCACCTCCACTTTGCCTAATTGCTCGTTCCATGCATTCTGAGCATTTGTTTTGGCTTGCTCTAAAGTAAACAAACCTTCCAGCTCCTTTGCAAAGCTTAGCTCTGCCTGCTCGATACTGATAAACGACGAAATTACCTTGGCCTCCACTGTTTCACCGGGTACAAACTGAATGTACGATCCAACATAATCACCAAAAGCCTCTTTACTGCCGGGAGTAATATCTCCGGCGGCATTACGCCATACTCCGTGAGACACAAATGGCTTATTGAATTTCACCACAAAGTAATTGGTGAAACCTTTGGGTACCGAATGGTTGGCATTTCTGCAATAACCAACAATTTTTTGTTCTTCGGGATAGATGCGTACCATACTTCCGCCATTGTTGGCATCCAGAACCACATATGCATTGTTTGCTTTTGGAAAGGTAAATCGAAAATAGACACCCCTCTCGGTAGGCGACATTTCGGTCGTAACCTGGTTATCAAAGGTAACCTTATAATAGTGTGGCTTAGCTACTTCATTCGTATGATTAAAGCGCAGCGCCCTGTCGTATTGGTTTACCACCAATTTTCCGGAAACCGGCATCAACGAAAAAGCAGCGTAATCGTTTGTCCACGAACTACACTGATGCGTTTGCCTGAATCCACGTATCGAATCCTTAAAATGCTGGTAAATCCATCCATCACGATTGAACCCCGTCTGTGGGGTCCAGAAATTCATACCCCAGGGCATAGCCAACGTAGGATAGGTATTTCCCCTTGTCAGCTCAAAACGAGAATTTGTACCCTGTAAAGTGTTTACATGGTTAACAAAGTCCTTTACAGAAGCATTTAAAGGAAAGACAATCCCTATAAATAGGATTATCCATATCCTCTTTAAGCTCAAAGCTCCATTAAGTCTTATCATATAATAGTTAATTAAACTACCTATAAGACGCACAAATGCTCTACATCCCCTAAGGGGCAAATAGATTTTTAAATAAAAAGCCCTTTGAACAATAAAAAGCCCTCCTTAAATATTAATTATTTAAGGAGGGCTTAATAGATTATTTAATTCAATACTTTATTCTTCCACAAATGCAACCTGAGTAATCATTAAATTAGGACCTGAGGTGGCTTTGGCTTTTAATACTATTACTCCGTCGTTGGAATCTTCTCTCATCACGTGTAATTTTACCCACTGGCCTTTGCCATCATGTTTGTCCAATTTATAGTCCCTTCCTTCGAAGGTAATCAATCCTTTTCTACCATCATCGCTCCAGTCATGAAAGAATACATAAAGAGAACCTATTACTCCGGCAGGACATTTAACTTCAAGTGTCATCTCTTTTCCATGCCAGGCGGTACCCTTTTCATCTTTCCATGTACCGTCACACATAACAGAATAACTCGTACCCTTTTTTGCCTCATATGTGTCATTTGATTTGCTCCATACCACATCCTGGTTTACCTCCTTTTGCTTTGAGGCACACTTAATATAAAGCAAAGATTGGGCAAACTCTTTGGGAGCCTCACTCTTAACAGGTTCAATAAAAGAAAACCGGGCACGACAATCTGTTATAGTTAACGCTTGTTCTGGATTAAAATTCTGCGAATTCATATAGGAAAGTAAACTGCTTTTCAATTGTTTTGCAACCGGATTAGCATCGTCCTTTATACTGAATCCCGAAATCAGCAATTTGCCTTTTGCCACTTTCATTTCAAAGATAGCCCCCAACTTATTATTACGGTGAAAATCGTCCACAGGCTGAGCTATTGGCTTATAGTTCTCGGGCATATCATTCAAATAAAACGCACGGGCATTCTTATAAATTGACTGCCATTGCCAGTCGCTGTGATAATCTGATGGAAACTGAGCTAAAGCCGGATGATTGTCGCGGACCAGCATTCCAATCGTATTTTTACCCTGACCGGGAAAGAAGGTCAGCGACCAGTAAAGCGGATAAAAGCTGATCGGATCGGATGTAACATCTGTACCCAAAGCCGAAGCATCAAGCAACACATTCTTACCGGCATTCAGCTGTTTTTCGGTTTCAGCGTCAAAACGGTCGGTCACATACACATTCCCCGGTTCAACAGGTTGTTTAGCAGGATAAACCCATATATTCCACGTATTCTTTATTGGACGCTCAGCCAGACCAACTTCGATCGTTAGCTTGGAAGCCTTGTTTACAGCAGCGAGTTTACTTTGTATTACACCTATCTTGTCAGACGTAGCCTGTTTAAATAATTGAGATGGGAAAATACCCCGGTCAATTACATTTCCCAATTCATCCTTTATCTTCCAATAAACAGCATCTGTAATGTCATAATCTCCATAATGAGCCAACTGAACAGTAGCCGTAAATGCTTCATCATTTTTCCACACAAATTTAGGTAAGCGGAGCAATGGTACAATGGTGTCGTGATGTGTACGGAATTGTTCGGGCGTAGTAATTCCCTTGCTGTCGTAAAAAACATCCAACCATCCAACCAATGCCTCACCCTGTCCCTGATAATCCTGCATGCTTAGCAATTGAATCCCTGCACAAGAAGGCGTCCGTAAAAAAGATTCGATCTCATACTTATACATGATTTGGTTTAATGCACCGGAAGCACGCACAAAATCCTCATTTTGTTCTTCCAGCTTATTCTTTTGGGCCTGCAACCGGAACTCTTCCAAATTACGGGCTTTTAGAACACCTGTATATTTTTTTATTTCACTCCAGCGCGGATATACCGGCCATTGCCCTATTTCGTGTGAAAGAACCGGAATGGTTGATTTGGAATATACCTCTTCAAAATCCCAATCCAGGGATGCACCTCCTTTTATACCACGCGTTCCTCCTAACTTGTCTATATAATGTGTGGCCATATACTGGTCTGTCGGCATTATCTTGCGGGCAGTTGATGCTGCATAAAGCCTACGGTTATCGGAAGCATGATATTTCTTCATCCACTTCTCCATTACATCAAAATCGGAATTACCCAGTTCATTGCCAATACACATCATAACAAACGAGGGATTGTTTCCATATGCCTGAACCATACGCTCCAATTCATTCTGCACATAGATATCACCCGTCGGATTCTTTCCAAGGCCTTGCGGATACCCTTTGGTTTCCATTTCCGGACGATCTGCCGGACCACTCATCCACCAGTCAATCCAGATCGTTTCGGCCTGAATATAAATTCCGATACGGTTGGCCGCAATAAAAGCGGCTTCAGGAGGGCACCATGAATGGAAACGTACATGATTTAAACCATACGATTTATAAATTCTGAATATCTTTTCCCAATCCTCTACTTTACAAGATGGATATCCCGTAAGAGGGAAATGTACACAATCCAGATTACCACGAAGAAAAACCGGCTTCCCATTCAAAAGAATCTTTGATTTTGAAGCAGACACCTCACGGAATCCAAATTCTATTTCCTTGCTGTCCCGTACCTTATCCTTATCAACTATCTCCATTTTCAGGATATACAGATTGGGAGAAATGTCGTTCCACAAACGGATAGACTGGGGCATTTCCGCTTTATATTGTAGCAGGTTCCTTCCCTTTTCCATCTTATAAGGAATCGACTCACTATAAATTAATTCGCCACTTTGGCGATCCATTAGCTTATATTGCAATGAAACAGAAACTCTCTTTCCCGACTCATTGAATAAAGTATCTTTAATAGTCAGAATACACGGATTCACTTTGGTAAACAGCTGTGGGTTACCCAGACGAATCTTATCTTTGGCAACCAGGCGAATCTTTCCGACAGCTCCATTCCAGATACTTTGCGTATACTCCGTATATGCATGACCTTTATCTCCAATATTATAAATAGTATCATTGTTAATGCGAATAGAAAGTGTATGCTTCCCCGGTGATAAAAAGCCCAAATCGTGCCAGTGGGGAGAATTAAGGGCATCCTGAACAGACACCTTTTTCCCATCAACAAAAACTTTCGATTGCCAGATAACCCGTTCCAGTTCAAGATAAATTCTTTTAGAAGCCCAATTACCGGGTATCACAATTTCTTGCTGATACCAAGCCGGACCATAGTATTTGTAGGTGCGGGTAAGAATACCGAAATCGGAACCTGTAGTTTTAAAACCATAATGCCCCTCATCTGTAGTACCTGGTAAATAAATCTGTTGGCTAAAATGATTATTTTGCCAATTATTCTTTTCTCCTTCGTCAAGCGAATCCAGCTTAAAACTCCATGCCCCAGCCAGAGATAGCGACTCCTGAGCTTGGGCTGAAGTAAATCCTATCAACAAGAAGAAAAGAATAATCAATTTCATTTCTAATCGAATCATAATATTGTATTAATTAAATAGGTTATTGCTTGTTTTGATATTATTAAATAAAAAGTGAGCAATATGATTACTATCCAAATTTAAAAGTTCGGAAAAATATTCAATAGTCTTTTCCCTGTTACCCAAGCCCAAATGACCCAGGCCCATAAGATAATAACAATGTATACGGTTTTTCTTGGTCATATCGTCGTCCCATATTTGCAAGTCGGGCAGAGAAACTGCAAAGTAATCCATTTTAAATTCATCATACAAATGCTTTTCACCATAGGAGATAAGATTGTTGAAACGGCTTCGAGCCTCAATTACCCTATTCAGCTTCATCAAGGCCAACCCCTGATAGAATATCTTATCGGGTTTCTGATCATTATAATATATCGCTGCGGCCGGCTGACTATTTCCGGTACTTGCTTTGAGGAATAAAACGGAAGCTTCTTCTTTACGGTTCAGCCCTTCCATAACACAGCCTTTATAATAGTCAAAATCATTCTCCTGAGCACCATGAAGTTTGCCTTCACCCAAATTAGGTGGATAAATATAACATTGATCAATTAACACCAATGCCTCTTCATATTTGTTTTCAGCAATGTATTTCTTTACTAATTCAATGCGTGCCAACTGATATTGTGCCGGAACTTTTCCTTCGCCTCCCTCCCAGGGATGGAACTTGCGTGCATCAATTAACTGAATAGCCTCTTCATACCGTCCAAGTTGGTTCAACAAAGTGACATACTCCAGATAAAGATCATCACGACGAAATGCAGTATCCTTATATTTATTTAGAAAAGATAAGCGTTCCGCGTGCGGTCTGTTCAAGCGTTTATACAGTTGATCCAGCTCCATTAAGATACGTGCATCCGATGTGTCTAGCTGAAACGCCTTTTCCAAAAGAATTACAGCCTCATTTATTTTTGACAGTTTATTAAAATAGGCCAATGACAAATTACGAAGCACTGTGGGGAAAGAAGCATCCTGTTTAACCGACTTTTCCCATGCCTCGATAGCCTCCGGATACTGACGTTTATCGTACCACAAATTACCTAAATAGTACAAAGCTTTAGGCGTCAATTGGGAAGTAGAAATAACTGTTTGCAAAGCCAGAATCGCTTCTACGCGATTTGGGAAGAAACATCCCGGGTCTTGCTTTTCGGCCTCTTGTATCGAGAGTGTCAACTCCTCAGTAAGATTCAGTTTAGCCAGGAACCAACTCTTGTAATAATACATAATTGCATTCAGATCGGATACCAAAGAAATAGCAACATCAGCCACTTTCAACGCTTCCGTCCAACAACCGGCATTCGCATAATCAAGAGCCAATTCTTCATAATTATGCGATTCGCCACGCATCAGCTTGTTTAATATCTGCAGATCTTCTTCCTTTTCAGTGATGAGGTATCTTTCAAAAAGACAACCGAAATTAAAGGGATCAAGCTCCAAGGAATCTCTGATCAACGACAAAGCATCCGATGAGCGTCCGATGTGACGTAGAATAAGCGTCTTTAAATGGCGTGCGCGATGATTATGCCAGTTCCGAATCAGTGATTTGTCAATTTCACAAAGCGCGTCGGTCCACTCACTTTTCGAAGCCGAAAGCTGAGCCAGCGAATAATATCCGGCATCCTGCCAGGCTGCATTCCAGCAAGCTTTATAAAAAAACTCGTACGCCTCATCGTCTTTTCCCTGAAATTTAAGAGATAAACCTAAGTTATATAACGGCTCACCATCATACGGATTAGGGTTACGTTCGGTAAGAGTTTTTACTGCCCGGCGAAGAAATGGTTCCGCTTTTGCAAACTGACCTTTACGAATAAGAAAAAGTCCCATGGCGTTGTTATTACGAACATCATCCGGATCCCGGCGAAGCGCCTCTTCATAGTAATCGGTTGCTTTATAAGTTGCGTGGCGATATTGCTCCAGATGAAGTCCTGTAAGGTAAAGTTGTTCCGTAGACTGAACATCCGAAGGTTCCGGTGCAGGTTTTGCAGGATCAGGAATTTCCTTAATAGCATCCGGCTCGGGCAACCACGAAAGCAATAATTTACCGGAAGAAGCATAAATGTATACTTCAGATTTTGAGACATCTGCGACCGGAACTTCCGATTCAAAAACAGCCTCCGGAGATAAATCGGCCATACGGTCGAAACAAACTTCGCCCTGATACTTTACAACCATCCTTAATTGCTTTTGCAATGACGTGGCAAACACCTTCAACAAGGCAGTTTTACCAACTGCATCCAGATTCATAAGCAAATCGGATGTTGCATTTTTCACCACACCTAATTCTCTGTAGGGCATGAAATATTGAGTAAATGTCTTCTCTTCGTAAGGTTGAAGCCACGAAAAGTCGGGTTGATTATCGGTAAAAACACCCGTCATCAATTCAATATACGGACCATCCTCATCGGTAAGGTTCCGATCCCAGGCCTGACCAAAATCACTGTTTCCCCACGTCCACTGTTTCTTTCCGGGAGACACATGGTGATTGGCCACATGAAGAACACCCGCCTTTGTGTCATTCTCGTATCCACCCACAAAGTCATATTTAGATTTTATGGCCATATAAGAAGTGGGAACCGGGATATTCTTGTAGCGTGAAATATCCACACCTGCCGAATAATCCATTTTATAATAGGTCCCTGTTGCTATCGGATATTTTGACACATCCCTTTTTCCATGATCAAAAACCGCGTTCACATCAGCCGGAAATACGGACTGATAGTGTTCATTTACTGCTACAGCTGGATTTGCCCACCAAAGGAATGTTTGTGGAACCGGAGTAGGATTGTACAATTTCCCCTGTATCTCCAGAACCGCTCGACCGGGCCGCAGGGTAAAACCAGCCATTCCCTTCTGATGAAACATCCGTTCCAGTTCACTTACCCAAACAGTAGCACTTCCGTCTTCATTCTTATCAATAGAGAAATCTACCGGCAAGAAAGTACTTGGCCGGTGATGCTGTGGCCAGTTAAACTCAATCCCCCCCGAAATCCAGGGACCGGTAAGACCAACCAATGCCGGTTTTATTACCTGATTGTAGTATATGAAGTGACGCTCTTTTATTTTATCATAAGCCATCTGTACCCTTCCTCCCAATTCCGGGAGAATCATAACCTTGATATATTCATTTTCAAGATATACAGCATGGTACTTTTTATCGGAACAAGTATCTTCTATCTTTTCTATTACCGGATATGGATATACAACACCACTACTGCCCTGATACACCCTGTTTTCTAAAAACATAGGATTTTTCTCAGGCTTGCCAATTCCATAGGTGGGAAGAAAAATATCTTCTTCCCAAACGTTTACATGATTACACATAAAGAGAATATGTTTATTTTATTAATTCATTTTCAATTTGTTCCAGGCTTTTTCCTTTCGTTTCGGGAAGATGTAATTTTATAAACAGGAACCCTGCCAAACAAATTCCACCATAAATCCAGAATGTACCTGCTGCTCCCAACATTTCGTTAAACAAGGGGAATGTATAGGTAAGTAAAAAGCAGGCAACCCAAAGAAAGAAAGTAGACAGAGCCATGGCTGCTCCTCGTATTTTAACGGGAAATATTTCGGAGAGAACCACCCATACAACCGGAGCAAGAGACATGGCGTAACAGGCGATTGCCATAACAACCAACAATAACATGGGCCATCCGCTTACTCCCAAAAAGTAACAAGTTCCCAGCAAGGCATATATTAATGCCAGACCTATTGATCCAACAAACATCAGTGCCCTTCGTCCCCACTTGTCGACTGTATAAATGGCAACAAAAGTGAAAATAAGATTTGTAACCCCGGTAACAACTATATTCATTAATACATCGGAGACAGCATATCCTGCGGCCGAAAATATTTCGTGTGCGTAGTTAAAAATCACATTTATCCCGCACCATTGCTGGAAGACAGCCAACACCACTCCTATAATCAATACTTTGCGAACACCTGGTTGCATTAAGGCTCGCCAATTTACCTGACTTTCTGCACCGGAAACGATTTGCATATCGGCCAATGCGTTTTGTGCATACGCTGATCCTCCAATGTGTGTAAAAACCTTCAAGGCAGCCTGTTCCTTGCCATTAACGGCAAGCCAGCGCGGACTTTCGGGAATCGTAAACGAAAGGACAAAAAACAAACCTGCAGGAATCAGCCCGGCCCAAAACATCCAGCGCCATGCCTGTTCAATACTTTCGGGAGTCAACGTTTCGCTTCCATGGGTAAAGTATTCGCCAATCTGCCAGTTTACCAATTGAGCAGCCAAAATCCCTATCACGATTGTTAATTGATTCAGAGATACAAATTTCCCTCTTACTGATGCAGGAGAAACTTCGGCAATGTAAATAGGGGATATATTTGAAGCAATACCAATACCGAACCCTCCTAAAATGCGGTATATAACAAACCAGGTAAAGCTATTTACAGCACCTGTACCTATAGCCGATGCAACGAACAATGCCGAAGCCAATATCAACATCTTTTTCCTACCATAACGGTCGCTCCAGGCTCCGGCAAGCAATGCTCCCACCAAACAACCTATTAATGCGCTGCTCATAGCCCATCCGCGAAGAGCAGCCGATCCTTCCAGATTGAAAAAAGGTTCATAGAAAATTTTAGCTCCGCCAATCACTACCCAGTCATAACCGAAGAGCAGCCCTCCCATAGCAGAGACCAAGCTGATAAGTAAAAGATAAACCGTGTTCGTTTGTTTCATGATATAAAAAAGATAAATAAGATTTCACATTGCAAAGGAACTGCAAATGAGAACAGTAATAAATAGATAAAAAAATAAAAAGATGGATAATATTTCGATTCATCCAGTATTAAAGATAAAATAATTGCAAATAAAAATTACATTTGCATCACTTATAATCAAGCATATGAAGAAACGAAAAGATGGATTTAGTGGAGAAAGGGCCTTGGTGCTACCTCTTTCCATTGTTAAAGAGATGGAAAAAGACCCGATTTCATCAACTCTTCACATAACAGATATCGGCTACTATCCAAAGGCTGAAAATCATTTCAGGGAAAGAAGTGAGCCTATTTCTCAATACGTATTTATCTACTGCATCGAAGGAGTCGGATGGTTCTCGGTTAACAATGAAATGCATCAGGTCAAGTGTAATCAATATTTCATATTACCTGCAGGTGTTCCTCACAAATACGGCTCAGACGAAAGCAACCCGTGGACCATATACTGGATTCATTTTAAAGGAAAGCTTGCTGCTCAATTTTCCGCCGGGTTAAGTTATCCAATAGACATCAAGCCATCTGTTAATTCAAGAATCAGTGGACGAATTGATTTATTTGAAGAGATATTCCACACCTATGAAATGGGCTATAGTCACGAGAATTTGCTTTATGCCAGTTCAGTGTATTTTCATTTTCTGGGCTCTTTAAGGTATCTGCACCAGTACAGAAACGCCATAAAGGACGAATCCACGGAAAACGATCTGGTAACTGCAGCCATTCATTTTATGAAAGAGAATATTGAGAAAAAACTTTCATTAACCGAAATAGCCAATCATATCGGTTACTCTCCGTCACATTTCTCAATTTTATTTAATAAACGTACCGGATATTCACCTATTTACTATTTAAATCAGCTAAAAGTACAGCAGGCCTGCCGGCTATTAGACTTTACAGATATGAAAATCAACCAGATATGCCATAAAGTTGGTATCGACGACAGCTATTACTTTACCCGTCTCTTCACCAAAATGATGGGCATGTCTCCCAAGAAGTATAAAAAACAACAAAAGGGTTAAAAAATATTGCAGATTAAAAAGTTAACTACATAAAAAATTAAGGATTCACCTGCTTCGGTTTATTCCGGGCTTCACGTACAAAGGAATTGCCGTCTTTCACCGGACGGATAATCAGCTCGGGCAAATTGAATGTTTTCGTAAAGTTATCATAGAATTCTGGATCGCGTTGCGGTAGAACGAAAGGCTTCCCCGCTTTTCCTGTCTTTGAATCGAAGCGGGCAATAAAAGGCCGGGCCCAAAGACCATCCTGACGCTTACTGCTAAATACAAACCACTCTCCCGTAGACGACCATGTATGATAGCTTTCTACATTGTTGCTGTTCACTTCGTCCATTATCCGCATTTTGCCCGTTGACAGGGTTATCAGACAAAGATCGCTCTCCGGATGCCAAATAGAAAAGTTCCCATAATCAGACTGAGTGAACATCAGGTAATTTCCATCGGGAGATACACGTGGAAAAGAGACACTCTTTCCTTTTGAAGAAGCATTATATACACACTCCGGCTTACCGAAATGCTGCGTATCCTGATCAAAGGCAATACGGAATAGATCGTAACGAATACTGTCGAGGGGCATGCCTTTAACATAAGCTGCCGCCCGGCAAAAATAGAGTTGAGATCCATCCGGACTCCAATTCGGGAATGTCTCCATAAAATGGCTTCCGGAAATCACAGAATCAGTAATTATTTGATTTTTTTCCACATCATAAACCATAAGATCCGATTCCAGATCGCTTACTTCAATGGCTTTTGATCCCGTAGAATGAAAAAATTGCTGAATCTCGTTGGCCGAAAAAGCAATATACTTTCCCGATGGATGATAGGCGGCATAAGCACCTCCATTGGGCATCCCTTCGCCCTTAACATTCACCTTTGTTAGCTTGTCTCCGTGCTTAATGATCGTTCCGCCCAGCTTACCACGTACGTGAATCATCATATTTTCGGGAGAGTTGCGGCTGAATGTGTGGCAGTTTACACATCCCTTTTCCAACTCATTATTTTCTATAAGGGGAGTTTCATCATACGAAGTCAGATCCCGTTGATAGATACCCATTTCATTCCACAATTCATATCCCGGATAGAGTAAGCGATATACAAGAAAACCATCAATAGCCTTATCAGACATGGTATTTGTCACATCGGCAAACCGAAGCCACTTCTCGTTTCGCAAAACTGTTATGCGTATAAAAAAGGTCTTTCCTGCCGCTGCTTTCTGAAGTTTATGCCAATCCCGTTCTTTTATTATCACTTCGGGCACATCTATTGTATATGAAAAAAGCGTATGGCCATCCGTACCGAATTCTACGGAGAAAGCTTCTCCATCTTCTTTTATTACAAAATTTGGGGGAGCAATATTTGACGGAAAAGTTGCTCCTGTATAATCAGGCGATAGTACAGGGTAAGTCTTAATTGTGTCATCGGGAGTAACAGGAGCATTTATACAACCCGTTACAAGCAAATTGGTTATTACTACCATTGCAAAGGCAAACCGATGATATTTATGATAAGATGAATAGCTCATACATTGCTATTTATTGATAATTTTACTTCCGTACGGACTGGTAAAGTTGAGGTAATACCAGTATGTATCGCCAAACTGATCTTTGAGCAACTGCATATTGCCGCTTTTGAGAAGCTTATAATAGGCATTAAAACGGATCTCCGTTTGCTTACTCACAGTAAATCCTAACGAATTAAACGTTTTCTCATCTACGCCAAGCTTGTAAATATAGAGAGCTTCCTCATAGAGGGTTGGTAAAGCCGGATAAGGGAAAGCACGGATCCGACCCAGATTTTCCACAAAACGCACCACTTGATTGCTCAATAACAAATCACTCATCAAATACTCGAAGGCCATACGGTCTGACGAGTCCCTCTCACAGAGATAGCGTAATTCGGGGCCCAGGTTCATTACATTGGCAAAACGGGCCGGCTTTCCTTCCTGATGAGAAAGAGCTTTAAGTCCCGGAACTTTTCCGGAAGGCAACATTCGTTCGTATGCGATTGCCTCTTTTTTGTAAAATAACGATTGTTTGAGTATATTGATAAATCGTTGAGCCACAAGAGGACGGTTGTTAGCAATATTATAACGAATCAGATTTGTCAAATTAGGAGCTGTCTCTCCGAAAACAACCATCGCTTCGAAAGCCCATCGATGAGCTTCATTCAGATACCCCAGTTCTTCGTAAATAAAGTGTCCGTATTCGCTTTGACGGCTGTCACTTTTCCAAGGGAAATAAAGGGATTCTACACCGGCAGACTGGGGATATTTAAATAAATCATAAGGCATACGTCCCTTATGATACAATGCCATATTGGTAAAGTAGCTAAGTAGTTGGTTGGTTCCGTGATAGCGGGCGGATATGGCCAGAACGCCATTCCAGTCCTTCTCTTTTACACATTTCCCGGCTTCAATCATCTGCCTTTCACGTGTACTATATGAATGAACAAAAAAGTAAAAGGTTACACCGGCATATAAAAGCAAAACAGGTAAAGAAAATAACAGTATTGTCTTATCATTTGTGATACGGTAAGTTACAAAACGGGCAAAGAAACAAGGTACGGCTACGATCAGCAAAGTAACCAGCACTATTAGCGGGCCTACCGAATAAATCAGGACTGCCAACAAAAGAACTGCAGATAACCACCGGGCATATCGAAATGGTATACTTACTATCGCCCGGATTGCAAGCAGACCTAACAATACGCCAACGACCCACGATACCGGAAATTCGGTGGACTCGTAGCAAATAAGGAAATAGAAGGCAGGTAAAAGGGAAAGCTGGAGTAAATCAGCTTTCCCTGTAATATGCTTGCACAAAAAAGAGTTAATTAAATAAATCAGTGAAATCAGTGAAGCGAATAGTATGCTCCCTGGCAGGGGGAAATAAAAAAACTGAATAATGAAATCTGTCATATACGACAGAGGTCCTCCCTGAACAATCAAATGTTTAGATAAATTGGCGTTACTGAAAAGGAAGAGATGATGCTGTTCCTGATAATAAAGAATATGGGAAAGAGGTCCCGAAAAAAGATACGAGAAAATGAGAGTGATCAAAGTAAAAACAAAATAATTTATTTTTTTCATTGAATAATTTATGGGGATGTATTGCTACATCCCCATATATAGTTTAGACATTAATAACCTGGATTCTGAGTCAAAGCCTTATTCAAATCAATTTCCTTCTGAGGAACAGGATACAAATAATTGTGATCTTCGTATGAACTACCAGTAAGTATAACGTTTTCTCCTTCGTAAAGGGTACAATTTAAGCCATCAGCTGATATTTTGTATTTTAAGCCCTTGAACGGAGCGTTTAATACATCTTTTGCGATACCCCAGCGACGGATATCCCATTGACGTTTCCCTCCTTCCAAAGCAAACTCTACACGCCACTCGTTACGGATACGCTGACGCAAAGCATCTTGTGTTCCACAATAAGTAGGAAGAGCAGCATTGGTTTTCTGTAATGCTGGAAGACCCGCGCGCTTACGAACGCGATTTACTGCCTCGAAAGCACTGTCATCAAGCGGAGAAAGCTCATTCTTTGCTTCAGCATAAGTCAATAGAACTTCGGCAAAACGTATTACATGCCAATCCTTACCCATATCCCATCCATCAGATTGAGGATCTATACTTGGATCAAGCCATTTCTGATCATAATAACCGGTTGCTGTTGCATCGTTATGCTGACCAATACCTGTACTACCACTGGATTTCAAAGGTGCAACTTTAATTGTTGTACCATACATTACTTCTCCATCATGAAGCACGGTAGCTTCGAGACGGGGATCACGGTTTTTAAAAGGATCCTTTTCATTATATAAAGGAGACTGGCTGATTGGAGCTCCATCCACACATTCAAATGCGTCAACCAAGCTCTGAGTAGGATTAATACCTCCCCATCCCTTTGTAGGGAAACACCCCCATCCAATAATATATGTACCATTGTCCTTTGGCTTAAACTGACGAACTAAAACAGCTTCACTACAAGCTTCCTGGCTTTCCCAGAACAATTCGGCGTATCTGCCAGTACCTTCGGCATCAAACAATTCATATTGATTTAAATCCATCACTGCCTTTGAAGATGTAGCAGCCACATCAAATTTTCCATAATAAAGAGCGACTCTTGCCTTCATCGCCAATGCGGCACCTTTTGTTATTCTGCCATAGTTATCATCAGACCATGTTTGGGGCAATTTACTGATAGCAAAATCAAAGTCTTGCATGATTTTGGCATATACTTCGGCACGGGGAGTACGTGTAATGCCGTCCATTTCGTCCAACGACAAGGCTTTATCAATATAAGGAACATCTCCAAATGTCTGAATTAAGCCAAAGTATACATATCCACGCAAGAATCGAGCTTCCCCAATAGTAGCCTCTTTATCTGCAACAGGATAATCTTCTATCATTTCAATTTTCTCGAGAAGCACGTTACATGCCCGTATTGAAGCGTAACTTGAAGCCCATTCGGTATCAGCAGGATCATAAATACCTTTCGAAACATTCCCTGCAGCCCACTTGATACCATGTACCGCATTATCGGAATTAATATCGCCATCAATATCACCTGCGTCACCACCTGGCAGTGCTTTGTAAATATTGGCTACAAACATTTCGGCATCCTTAGGAGTCTTCCAGAAACTTGCATCAGACAGTTCTTCCTGCGGATATTTATCAAGGAAATCGCTACAAGAGCTAAATCCCATCGTTACAGCAAATAAAGCTATATATAAAATATTCTTTTTCATATTCAATTATTCAATTGTTTAAAATGAGACTTTTAATCCTAAAGAAACTTTCTTAACATTTGAGTAGAAAGCCCCTCTATTGGAAGAAGGCGCTTCGGGGTCAATTCCGTCAAGACCAGTAAATGTCAGCAAGTTTTCACCAGACACAAATACTTTTACTCTATCGATATTTAATTTATCCAGAATTGATTTTGGCAAATTATATCCGAACGAAACATTCTTTAAACGCACATATGAGGCATCCTGTAACCAAAAAGAAGAGGTCTGGAAGTTGATCTGCGAATCTTTAGTAATGCGAGGATATGATGCATCAAGGTTAGTTGGAGTCCAACGATCCAGGTGACGCTCCAAAACTTTACCACCGTTAAAGAATGAGTAAGCAGCTTCGCCGGTATAATATCCATCTACATCAAATGCCCCTTGAAAGAACAAGGACAAATCAAAATCTTTATAGAAGAAATTTGCACCAAACCCGGCAGTCCATGAAGGGAAGTTCTGACCGATAACCTTGCGGTCGTTGGCAGCATCAATTTTACCATCTTTATTTAAGTCGGCATATTTAATATCTCCTAATTTTTCTTTACCTGTACGTTTAGCCTGTTTAGCCAATTCTTCATCAGTATTAAAGAATCCGATGGCTTCATAACCATAGAATGTACCAATTGGCTGTCCTTCAAGATACCAGTACTTACTATCATCTGGATTAGGACCTTCAGTTCCACGCATGTCAGTTATTTTATTCTTTACATATGCCAAGTTAAAATTTAACGCATAACTAAAATCTTTATTTACGCGATTATTATGGAATACACTTAAATCGAAACCTGTATTTTGTACACTACCGGCATTCTGAGCAGGCCCATCCATACCCAATATTCCCTGAACCGGAAGATACAAAAGCATGTCGTTTGTAACCTTTTTATAGGCTGCAAGTTCGAATCCAATCTTGTTATCAAGGAAACCGGCTTCCAGAGCAGCTTCGTAATTTGTTACTGTAGCCCATTGAAGCAGGCTGTTTACATAACGGGATTCTTTAGCAGTAGAATACAAGGTATTTCCAAACATATAGGTATCATAGGCATACGTTGAGATGGAAGGATAGATATCATCATCTTTCAACTCCTCATTACCTGTTTGTCCCCATCCTAAACGTAACTTCAGATTACTAATCCAAGTAAGGTCAGATTCTTTCAAGAAATTTTCTTCTGTAATTCTCCATCCGGCAGAGAATGCTGGGAAGAATCCCCAACGGTTACCTTTGGGGAAGCGAGAAGATGCATCTGCACGGAAATTGGCTTCAAACAAATATTTATTACTGAAATCATACTGTGCTCTACCAAAATAAGACTGACGTGCTGTTTCATGACCCCCGTCGTTATTTGTCTGAGATGATTTATCCAACGTGTTCAATGATTCCATCAAGTCATCGTTTCCTCCACCTTTACGGGTAGCTTCCAAATATTTATATTTATAATCAACCTGCTCAAATCCGCCTAACAGTCCTACAGAATGATTACCAAATGTTTTATTGTAGTTGATTAACACCTGAGAGGTATACCAATTCCAATCATAATTTTTAGCGTAACCTTCACGATCCCCTGAACTAAAAATATTAGAACCCGAACCGTATGTTAAATGCTTTTTAAAAGCATCTTTATTTCTCATGTCATTGCGGACAGAAAATACTCCCTTCACACTCAATTCCGGAAGAATTTTTACTGTAGTTTGGAAAATGGCATTTAGCTGTTGATTTGTTTCTCTATAAAAACCAGTTGTTCCTCTGTGAGCCACCGGATTATTAAGGCCTACAAAACTATAATCACCTTGTTCAGTAAACACAGAAACTGTTGGTCTTAGGCGGTTGCAATACTGAAGCAATGATGAATAGCTTTCGTATCCATCGTTGGCTACACCTCTGTAACCGGAGATATTCAAACCAGCAGACAGCCAGTTGGTAATTTCTGATTCAATATTTGTACGAATATTATATCGTTGGTATTTGTTTTGTTCTACCAATCCATTCTGCTGCGTATAACCGATTGAGGCATTATAACTTGTTTTTTCTGTACCTCCGCTAAGCGACAAGTGGTGCATCTGCTCCATTGCCGTTGACTTGAATGTTTCGTCATACCAATTTGTATTAGGATGTCCTAATGGATCTGTTCCATTTCTGAAAAGCTCAATGTCTTCGGCAGAATATGGAACTACTGCATTGGGGTTTTCATTTAACACAGCTTCATTATACAACATTGCGTAGTCTGCTGATCCTAAGAACTTAAGTTTAGCTGTTGGAGATGTCCACGCCACAGTTCCTGAATAATTGATTTTTGCAGCATCTCCTTTTTTTCCCTTCTTCGTTGTAATAAGAATTACCCCGTTCGCAGCCTGTACCCCATAAATTGCGGCAGAAGAAGCATCTTTAAGAACGGTAAGAGTAGCAATATCAGAAGGGTCAAGCGTATTCATGCTTCCCGGCACACCATCAACAATAACCAGCGGGCTGGCAGCATTGATTGAGTTCTTGCCACGAATCGTGATAGAACCGGCCTGTGCTCCAGGAGCTCCTGAAGACTGAATAGTTGTTACCCCTGGCATTTGACCTGCCAAAGCAGCGGAAACACTGGACACAGAACGAGACTCCAATGCCTCAGCATTTAAAGTGGCTACCGAACCAGTCACATTAGCCTTTTTTTGAATTCCATAACCTACAACAACAACCTCATCCAACGTTTTTGAATCTTCTTTCAAAAAGATCTTTGTTCCCTTAACCTGAGAAGCTGCTATTTCCAAAGGCATGTAACCAATGTAACTAATTAGAATTATATCGTTAGGGGAAGAAATTGACAATGTAAATTTACCATCTATATCGGTAATTGTTCCATTAGTAGTTCCTTTTATAACAACATTCGCTCCAATAATTGGCTCATTAAATTTCTGATCCATAACAACACCTGATACTGTTTGCTGTTGTTGTTGACCGGCCATAGATTTATTACTCAAAATAATCTGCTTGTCTTCAACCCGGTATTGTACATTTGTGTTATCAAACACTTGTTTTAATACACTTTCAATTGATTTATCTTTTGCATTAACGTTTACTTTTCTGTCAACATTAACCAACTTACTGTTGTATAAAAAGAAAAAATCAGAATTCTCTTCTATTGTGTTAAGTACTTGCTCTACAGAAGCTCCATTCAAATTTAATGAAATTTTAGCAGATTGCGAGTAACTCATCTCTGCTTGTGCCTGAAATAGAAAAGCAAATAACAATACAGTTGTTATTTTCATTGCCATCGGAATTTTAAGTAATAAGTCTAAATAAGGCCTAAAACATTTGTTGGTAATAAAATTATTCATAAATTCATGCGTCTTTTTAAATTAGGTTTATCAAATAACTTAATTGTGTTTTGCCGTACGTGAGGTGAGATTTTCGATACGGCATTGAATAGATCTTACGGGAGAGTAGTAACAAGCTACTTTCCCGTTTGTTTTGTTTTTTTATGTTCCTTTCTTCATTGCATTAGTTTTTCATTAACAAATAAATTCATTTAATACGATTAATGAGTTAACAAGAAATATATATTTCTTAAACTTTCTAACTGGACGAAGAAAGGGTAGGCTTACCCTATAAAAAAGAATAATTTTAACATAAATTTTATTTTATTTATACTCTCGTATAATTATGCGACGTTTTGCGTAAGTAAAGTCGGCATTTTTTTCAGGCTCAATAATCTGACAACGGATAGGTGCTGATTTTTCAAGTAATCTTAATATCTCCGGGAGTGTTTCTGAAGTAAAAGTCGCTGAATATTCATATTCATGCAAAGTTTGTCCATGCAACTCTATTAAAACGTTAAAGTGACGCGAAAGTTTTTTTACAATTTCATCAAAGCCTGCTCTTCTAAACACCATTTTCCCTTCTCTCCAGGCTGTATGTACATATACATTAGTTTCTGATACAGAAATCTCTCTAGTCGTTTTATTTAAAACCGCGCTTTCTCCTGCCTCTAATGTAAAAACATTATCTGTTTTATATTTTTTTACGTCGATGTTCCCTTTGGAAAGAATCGCTTCTATCCTATTATCATCTACATAGGCAGATACATTAAACTCGGTTCCATATGCACTTACAGTCATTCCCCCCGGCACTATTACATCAAACCGATTCTTTTTATCCGATTTTACTTTAAAATAAGCCTCTCCTTCAAGCGAAACAGTTCGGCAATTCTTTAAAAATTGACGAGGATAAGATATCTTACTACCCGCATTTAACCAAACAATAGAACTATCGGGTAGCAATATTTTGGATACAAGCCCATTAGCTGTTTTAATTTCAATCTGTTCCGGATATAAAACATCTTTACTAACAGAATCATTCATGAAATAAACAGTTAGTATAATTAAAGGGATAATAAGCACGGCTGCAACTGTCCGAGAGAAGTTCCAAAGCTTTTGCCGAAAGGAGAGAAAAGCTATTTGCTTAGACATTTTAGCCCAATGAGCATCTGTATCAACTAAACGTTGCTTATTAAGATTCTCAGTTGCCCTCCAAATAAAACTTATGTCTTTTATTTCCTTACGAAACTCAGGAGAATTTGCAGCTAATAGCTCCAAAGCTGCTGCTTCATCTTTTGAAAGCGTTCCTTCCAAGTAAGATATTATATGGTCTTTCGTTATTTCCAAGGTATATTTATACAATTAATTTAATATTAGACGAAATAGCAACAGCCTTACCCTATTAATAAAATATGTTTTATTAAACATTAACATAATGAAAATAAAATCAGAAACAAAATAGTAAAATCAATGGAAGATAATCCTTAAGCTCTCGACGCATTAATTTTAACGATTTACTCATATACAATTCAACAGTTTTAACAGAAATATTCTGCTTCTCCGCAATCTGAACATATGAATAACCTTCAAAGCGACTCATTTCAAAAACCAAGCGTAAGTTATCAGGTAATTGTGCAAGGGCACGTGCGATCATTTCTTCCAGTTCTAATGTTGAATAAATATCGTCCTGAGAAGTAAGCCACTCTTTCGTAGCTTGGCGTTCCATATAAGAGTATTCAACTTCTTTCTTACGAAGGTAATCAATACAACTATTCTTTACCGTTGTTACTAAAAAATTCCGTGCTGAAGAGGTAATCTCTAAAGATTTTCGGGTTCTCCATATCTTTAAAAAAGTATCTTGAACAATGTCTTCACAGTCTTCCTTATTACTAATATATCTTCCTGCAAACACACATAGAGATGGAAAAAAGCTGTAAAAGAGCGTACGAAAAGCTTCGTCGTCGTCTTTCAAAACAATCCTCCAAAAAAGATTATCTATGGATAATTGACTGGAAATATCAGTCATACAATAAGATATATATCATTTAGTACCCCCTATGTATTGGCATTTTTAGTGCGGCGAAAATAAACATAATACATGACCTGAACAAATATTCGAAACAATTTAACGATATATCATTCAAAACTCAACAGAAAGCTTTCTAAATAACTCATATTCAGAACAAATTTATAGGGACTGTGAAGTAAAATCAGTAATGATTTACTTCATATTTACAGCTTAGGTTTGCGTATTTGATTTAATAGCATTAAATCTGCGTGTGTGTGACTTAATGATCGGTTTCCTCTATGTGTTATATCTGTTTTTTGTAACGTATTTTATTAATCAACGCTTATTTCATCCATGAAAAACCATGCTTCGTGGCCAACCCCATAATGCCATGATGGACACATCTTTAATCCATCAACAAAAATTCGGATATACCTGGCTTTGACAGGGGTTTCCGACTGCACTTTTGCCCCTGCAAATTTAATTGCCAGATCGCGATCTTCCGCAAAAGTGAACGTTCCAAAATCAGAATAGTTCTTATTGTCTGACGAAATTGAATAAGAAACACTCTTAGGTAATAGCACCCATCCTCCTAATTGATGTAAGAAATCAGCTTCAACAGTCGAGAATACTTTTTCTTCACCCATATCTATAATAAAATCGGCGTCCGTTCCAACCCAGCCAACCCAACCTTCCACATACGAGGAACCTCCATAAAGTCCATCGATCAAGGCTGTCTCTGCAAGCTTTTTATATTTATCTGCAGGGGGAATCGTCCATATCACCTGTCCTTTTGACGCTTTATTAATTTGGCCCCCAGGCAGAAAACGTCGCAAATAAAGGTCACAATATTCTGCCGGTGGATTTCCTCTTTCATTCAAAGCTTTAACACCGGCTTCCATTGTTCTTGTTCTGAACAACTCCACTTTACGGACTAAATCATCCCGGTCTCCTTTCGGAGTTGTACGCATTATCTCTAATTCTGAATATTGTAGTGGTAAACGGGCAGCTCTCACCCTTTTCAATATTTTTGTATCTTTTTCAACCGCAGCTTCCGCCTGGTCAAACAATTCATTATACGTTTTTAACAGGTTCTCATTTAACATTCCGTCTTTATGAGAAATCGGAGAATCATATATCCACAAAGGAGTTTTGGAAGCCAACAGAGCACCTTCCATTATTTTTCTGTATTGATATAAATAAGGAGCCGCTTGCTCATAATATCCATTCAGAAAGGATCTCATTAAAGAGTCTGTATCTAATTCCGGATTCCACATTAATTTAGACAACATATAAGCCCTCATTTCGGAGAAATCTGCACCTTCAACTCCATTAACCTGTTCAAAAAGCATTGTCGCGTTGTGTTTTTTAAACAGTTGAATATTCTTTTTTAAGATATGGAAATTGGGAAAAGGAGAAACAAGATTATCAAAGTTAATTCCATAATCCCAAATGAATATATTGTTTGTTATAGCAGACCATCCCTCTATTGCTTTCAGAAAGGTTTGTCCGGATTCATTATCGGTCAACGGCACTTCACGTCTACAATCAATATTGCATAACATAATGTTGACATTCGGTAATGGTTTGACATGTTTAGGAGGTTGCATACTATAAAGGTAGGCTAAAGTAGAAAACTCTTTATCCGGAAAACGAGTCGCCAACTTATTCATAAAACGAACTAATGTTCCCGAGTGCGCACCTTCATAGTCATCAACAGCTTTACAATTTTCGCAAGAACAATAGGTATCGTTCCCGTCATTCTGGCTCACCGAAATCATTCTAGCATCAGGGTTTGCCTTAAATATCGAATCTATTTTTTGGGCAACGACTTCAAAAACTTCGGGATTTGTCAAACACCATTGGCTATGATTCCCCGGTTGGCGCTTACCGTTAATAAAAGAATAGTATTCAGGATGTTCTTTACCGTACACATCAGAAGGAAGAATGCGGTCAAAAGTGTGTACCCACAGATTTGAGGCAAACAGATCTTTAGGCTCTTCTAATCTGAACCATTTTACATAAACAGGATCTTCATTACCATAACTAAAAGTTTGACGATAACGGAAAGCAGGTGTCTCTACATTTCTAAATTTCGGTAATTGTATTATTTCAGACTTAGAGAGCGAATACGATTCTTTTGCGTAATAAGAGACTCCCATATATTTTTCAAGGATTGTGACCACCCCATAGATAGCCCCTTTATCTCCACCACTCATTATTCGCAGCTTCTCATCTGTACATTCTATTAAAAAACCGTCTTCTTGCGCTTCAGTTGTTCTACCCCCGATAATCACATCCCCTTTACGTAACTTTACGTCGTACAATACAGGAAGACGAGTACCGCTGATACGATGAATAAACTCATTAAATAAGTCGGCTGCCTCTTTATTTACAGAAGAGGAATCCAGACAAATAATTCGAGACACCGGTTTCTTATTTTTCACTAAGGTTAGTTGTGCCGATATTGTAAATAATGGGAATATCAGAAAAAAGAGTCCGGTTGTTATTTTAATTTTATTCATAATCAATTTATAGAATTAACAAATTATCAGTTCGTCTATGAATCCCTTTGTTTGGAGATAAAACAGCCCTTACCATTAAGCAAGATACTAAAAATAAATGAAATGTGATTATTTAGAAGCTAAAAAATAAGACAGGTGTCCGAAAGTTGTAATTACAACCATCTAACACCTGTCTTCAATACTATTTATTTCCTATTATCACTTTACATCCCACCAGATACGAGAGGTAAATGTATCACCATCACTTAATCCACTAACAGCAGCATCATAATTTTTTGTATTAACCTGAGATTCTGTAGACGGATAAGCAAAACGACGGGGAATAGAACCTTTTGTTGCACTTAATCCATAAGGATTTGCGGGGTCGTATGTAGACTGTAAAGCCGGATATCCGGAACGGCGCCAGTTTGAAAAACTTTCATACTCATCACAGAAACAGTTAATCCAGTATTGAGTGTTGATCTGTTCCAATGTACCATCAAACGGATTTGCAGTCAGATAAGTATTGATAGCTTCCGGCGTAACATATTGCTGATACAATTTTGTTGCATTAGGGAACTGAGCAAACTGTTCCATAGCCGCACGTACTCCATTTTCGTAGTAAGTCTTTGCATCGCCACTTACCCAACCACGAACAGCAGCTTCAGCTAATAATAATTGAGTTTGTGCATATGTTACGATAAATGTTGGAGAAGTAGGATCTGAATAGGTATATCTATTCGGAACAGAATACTTGCTTTGGTAGTTTTGAGGATCAAAATTCACAATTTTCTTACCAATATACCAAGCACTGTTCTTGCTGATATTGTATCCGCCCGGGAGGCCCTGTTGTACTTCCGGATTCGTATTTCCAAATTGGTATCCCGATTTCTGGATAGAAATAGAAGGATCTTCACATACAGTAGCGATCAAAGCCAGACGAGGATCTTGCTTGGTCTTTAATTCGCTGACAAATTTTTCGCTTAAGAAAAACTCCTTGTCTTCGTGTGCAAAGATCTTTGCGTATGGCTCTGCAGAATCGTTCGTGGTAACACCTCCCGGATGATCAAGCTTAACATTTTCACTGTTTGATGTAATCAGACCATTGGCCACAGCTTTCTTTACCCAGGTTTGTGCCGTTGAAGGATCAACTTTTGAAAGACGCATAGCCAGACGTAGCATTAATGAATTTGCAAATTTCTTCCATTGCGCTGCGTTACCTCTGAAATAAACATCATGGTCTCCCATTTTTGCAACTCCACTACCTAAATTTGCCTGTGCTTCATCCAGTTCTTTCAACATATCCATATATATATCCTGTTGCTTATCGTACTTCGGATAAGAAAACTCTTTCGGACGTCCGGCTTCAGAATAGGGCACATCACCATATAAGTCGGTCAGACGATGCATTGTATATACACGCATAACACGAGCCATATTGTAATCAATGGAATAACCCTCTTTATCTTTCCACAAATCCAAAACGGTGGTTACATCGCGAACAGCACCACGGTCGCCAGCATATATACCATCCCATAAGGCTCCTGAATAGCCATCACTGTAAGCATACAATCCGTAATTCCACCACCAATCAACGGATGTTAGGTGCTGCATCCACTGACCGCTATAAATACAACCGTTACGCCAAACATCCCAGTCTGAACCTAATGCCTGATGTTGCGCGTTAGTAAAGACCATCTCATAAGGGGCATTCCCTTCATTAATGTGTTCCGGATCAATATTAACATCAGCAAAGTCGCTGCAACTTGTGGAGGTCGCAATAAGTGCAAACGCAGCTAACGTATGTTTTATATATTTGTTCATACTATTATTTATTAATTAGTTTATTGGAAATTAAAATTTAACATTCACATTGAATCCGACGCTCCTTGTTGCAGGATAACCGTTCAACTCCAAACCTTGTCCGTTTGAATTGTTATAGGCAGATTCCGGATCGATATTATCTGTGTGTTTAATGATAGTCCAAAGATTACGTCCCACCAGAGATACATTCAGCCCCTTAACTGCCTTAATCTTACCCAATAAGGTCTTCGGGAATTCATAGCCGATAGAAAGTTCACGCAACTTCAGGAAGCTGGCATTGTAAACAAACTCTTCAGCAATGTTATTACTCGTAATCCCTTGGTAATAAGTCTGAGCATCTACTCCTACTGTATTAGGTACATAGTTGCCATTACCGTCATCCATCACACCAACACCCACAATATTTGCATTGGGTTCTGCCGAAGTACGACCAGCCAAAGTGTTTTTGTGTAAACCTTCGCTAAATAATGAATAGTTTGTTCCGGAAAATAGCTTAGCACCAACTTTAAAGTCCAAAAGGAAAGCTAGTGAAAAGTCTTTATATTTGAAACTGTTGTTCCATCCTCCGGTCAATTTATATACGCCATTACCCAGGCTTGACAATTTATCGTCTGCTTGTGCAATACCATTTTTGAAAACGATATTTCCTTTATCATCACGTTTATACTTATGTCCAATCAGTTCACCATAAGAAGAACCTACCACATTCTGTACACTTACGTTTCCAGAGCGTGAAGACGCTCCGTCAATCTGTAATTGTGCCACTCCACCTAAATACTTCACTTCACTATCGTTATAAGCAAAGTTTAAGGTTGTGTTCCACATAAAATCTAAACTTTTAACCGGCACTACATCAACCATGAATTCGAATCCCTGATTTTGTATTTCGCCTACATTCATTACTTTAGATGTATAACCTGAAGCACTTGAAGTTGAAACGACTGCAATATCGTCTTTTGTGTTTTTACGGTAATAGGCCATGTCGAATGACAGACGATTTTGGAAGAACGCTACATTTAATCCAACTTCCTGTTCCGAAATACGAACTGGTTTCAGGTCCGGATTAGGATATTGGTTATTGTTATTTTGTGTAATCGTATGCTGTCCGTTAATAGTATATTCTTTCAATTTATACAACAGCAGGTTCTGGTAAGCTGCTGTTCCATTAGATGCCGAAGCATATGACGCGCGAACTTTTCCAAAAGTAAACCAATCCGGTGTTTCGAAAGTATCTGAGAAAACCCATGAAAGGGTGGCTGACGGATAGAAATAATGGTTGTTAGCCGGAGATAAGGTAGAGAACCAGTCGTTACGTCCGGTCAGGTTCAAGAACACCTGATTTTTCCAGCCAAAATCGGCTGTTCCATAAATGGAGTTAACCTGATATTCCGTATAGTTTTTAGCCGCACGTTTATCTCCCAGGTTATTTACCGACCATAATCCATCAATAATAAACGGACGACCGCCATCAGAAGGAATATATTGTTTCGTGATGTTACGCTGACGGTTACCGCCAAATGTTGCAGCAACAGACCAGTCATTAAATTCTTTATTAAATCCAACCAAATAGTTCAAGTTAATTTCTGAATACGATTTTGAGTATTCTGTCATCCAACCCGAAGGATCTGCAGCCGCACCAACAGGCTGCACTTGTTTGAAATCTAAATTATAACCATCACGTTGAACAGCTCCCTGTACATACAACCAATTTGTAATATCCCACTTCAGGTTCATAGAACCGGTAAGACGATTTTTATTCATATCATTGGTCTTTCTGTACTGCAACCAATAGGGGTTGTTAAAATAAACATTTGTACCTCCCAGTAATTCGGCTCCGGATTCTGAAGTACCCCAATTACTTGTAGCGCTACCACGTTCCAGCCAACGGATATCAAAAGAATTACCCCGGTGAATTAAAGAAGCATTGGTATTACCATTACCATCAGACAAATTAGAACGTCCATTGAATTTCTCAAATACATAGTTTGCATTTACTGCTAACTGCAAATTAGATAAAAGATCGTAAGTAGTATTCAAATTAATACCTTGCTGATTGCTACCAGAGTTTGGCAAAATACTTTGTTCATACACATTTGATATACCAAAACGATACGCAATTTTATCTGCCGATCCGCTGATAGCCACTGAGCTGGCATTATTTACGCCTGTACGATAGAAACTATCCCAATTGTCTACATATGAATATTTATATGTGTCTCCTAAGAAGTTTACAGCGTTACCTCCATCTAATGCTTCACCCCAGCTGGTCATTTCTGAAGCTTTGGCCGAAATAGCATCTGTAGGACGGCTACCGTAAGTTCCCTGACCAAAAGCTTTCTGGTAATCACGATAATCATATATCGTATTGAAAGTTAGGTTATTATTAAATTCAATGGTAGTAGGTTTTCCTTTCTTACCTGATTTTGTAGTAATCAATACAGCACCATTACCTCCACGATAACCGTACAAAGCAGATGCTGCAGCACCTTTCAAAACTTGAATTGACTCAATATCATCGGCGTTAATATTATTCAAGCCATCTCCCATATCCATACCACCCCACTGTCCGGCACTTCCAAGATTTGAATTATCAAAAGGAACGCCATCAACTACATATAAGGGCATATTGTTTCCGGTTAAAGATGCATTACCGCGAATAATCACACGGCTGGAACCTCCAGATCCTGTTGCATTACCAGACACACTTACTCCGGCAATCTTTCCGGATAAAGCATTTCCCAAGTTTGGATCACGAGCCATAGTGAAATCTTCACCTCCAACCAAAGTGGTTGAATATCCTAACGAACGTGACTGACGTTTGATACCTAAAGCAGTTACAACCACTTCGTCCAATTTCTGCGTATCTTCAATTAAGATGACATTGATTTGCTTCTGGCCCTTTATTGCTATTTCCTGATTAATGTAACCCATATAGCTGATTTGCAGAACAGCATCAGCAGGAACTTCCATGCTGAAATTTCCATCTAAATCGGTGATTACACCATTTGCTGTTCCCTTAATCAGGATATTGGCTCCAATAATAGGTTCTCCTGATTTATCTTTTACCACCCCACTTATTAAGTGACCACTCTGTGGTACTGTTTGGATTCTGTTATATGTATTATCGTGATTTCTGGAGTTAGTAAGTACTATATGGCGGTCTTTTATAGAATACTTTAAACCCGTTTGTGATTTTACCTCTTCAAGTACCTCCTTAATATCGGAGTTTTGTTTGTCAATGTTGACAATCAAATCCTTATTTACATCGGCAACATTATAAAAAAACAAAAACTCAGTTTGTTTCTCTATTTTTTTCAAGACACTTTCCAATGTTTCGTTTTTAGCCGAAATGGAAAGAGTAGCAGTTTGGGCATACGTAGCTGCAAAAGCCTGAGAAAAACCCATTATGAGCAATAAAATTGATATTTTCATGATTTTTATAGTTCTTTTTAGCGAATTAAAAATAACTATATGCTGGTTATTCATATATTTGAATGTTTAAAAATTAGACAATATTCCGGGGCACGGAAGTTTAATTGAAACACACAATCCAGAAGGGGGAATCCGGCAAGATTTCCTCTTCTTTTTTTACACCTAACTTGTATTCATTTCTGTTCTATTTAAGATTAACGAATTATTCACTAATTATTACAATTCTGTCATTAATCTGATATTTAATTGGAATCGAAAGACTTATCACCTCCAAAATATTATTCACACTTTGTCCTCTGTAAAATGTTCCGGTAAATATTTTCTTATTCAGATCTTCAGACTTTACGTCAAAAGTTATACCATACACATGACTAAGTTTGTAAAATATTGCTTTTAGAGTTTGTTGCGAGAAATAATAATAACCGGTTGTCCACGAAGTAAATCTGGAAGCATCTACATTCGCTATTGCTATAACGTTTCTTATATTATTATACGTAAGTTGCTGATTCGGTTTAAGAACCGTTTTATTCGTATTATTTCCGGTTGTAAGTCTTACAGATCCCTCTACCAAGGTTGTTGTTAGCAAAGAATCCGACGGATATGCCATTACATTAAACTTGGTTCCTAAAGCTTCAATACTCTGATTTTTTAGTTTCACAATAAATGGTTTACTCTTTTGTTTAGCTACATCAAAATAAGCTTCTCCTTCCAAATGAACAACACGGTCTTTCTTTCCATAATCCGAATCATAAAAGAAAGTTGTATTAGAAGCTATGGTTACAACAGTACCATCCGGCAACTCTACTTTATCTGCCATAATACCATCTCCACCAACATATTTAGCCGTAAATTTCCCGGGATGGGGGTTCAAAATATAGTTGACAGAAAGAGCAATCAAACCAGCAAAAAAAGCAACTGCAATATAAGAACCAAATCTTTGCCTCTCGATACCCAAAAACTTTTTTTTCTTATTTTTTAGCAACAGACGTTGCCAACTTTCATTTATATCAATTGTTTTTCTTCCGGTTGATGATTTACAAGCATCATAAATGGCTTTAGTTTCAAAATATAGTTTTTTGTTTTCGTCATTCTCATTTACCCAGGAATAAAATGAATCCATCTCCTTCCTCGTAAGTCGACTCTGCAAATGTCCTATAATTAAATCTTGATACTTATCTTCCATTTTCATCCCAATTAGACTGGTTCTTTGCTGTATTTACTATGTAACGAATGGCGAAGGAAAAGTACTCACTGAAATTATTATTTTTTTGCAATTAAGGAAAGAATGAATAATAAATTAAGATCAGATGATAAACAGATAGACAAATAAATTATTACATTTCTTGCGTAATTGTTGTAACGCGCGATACAATTGGTTTTCGACGGTTCGGACGGACAAATCCATTTGTTCTGCTATTTCAGAGGCTTTTAAACCCTCAATATATGATAACCGAAATATGATTCTACTCTTTTCAGGAAGTTCTTCTATTTTCTCAAGTAAAATATTAAGAATATCCTGAGTCATGAACAGTTCATCTGAGGCTTCAAAAAAATCTAACTCATCTAATTTAAGCTGAATCATTCTGTTGTCAATAATTTCCTGTTCCAGATTAATACGACGTAAAGAATCAATACAAGCATTTCTTACCGAAGTATAAAGAACCCGCTTCAACTCATCCTCAGGCAGAATAAAAATTTGCTTATCCCAAAGTTTAAGAAAAACATCCTGAACAATATCCTCTGCAAATAGTTCAGAAACAAATTTTTCTGCAAAGCGCAGCAACATTGGACCATATTTAAGATAGATATGTTGATAGTAATATGTTTTTTCATTCCTAGCATTCATGTTTCAAATATAAATGTTTTTTTAACTCTAAGAATTCTATTCGTTGAATCAAGCTACAGGGTCCGATTTAATTTGCAGAGTTTCACACAATGACACATTTTAAGAAAAGGATATTCTGTCATCACGATTAAAAAGCAAAGCATCTTTAGGGAGACACGGATGAAACGAAACTATTAAACAAGTATCGCTCCATCCAATATCTGCCTGAAATATCTTAGCTGATATACCAGCTGTACATCTTGTCAATTCCTTCTTGTATCTCTATCTGATGACGCCATCCCAGGGCATTGAGCTTGGATACATCGGTAAGCTTGCGCATCGTACCGTCGGGCTTGTCGGCATTAAAACGGATCTCTCCCTTATAGCCTACCCTTTGGGCAATCAGTTGTGCAGCCTCGCCGATGGATATCTCCTTCCCTGTTCCGATATTGATATGGCAATTGCGTACCTCGGG